>Ga0208114_1000123_pt1 | contig 19710 bp, 13 predicted proteins | sample LakWasMeta2_LOW4_2_FD_183854 | JGI IMG/M metagenome (GOLD analysis project Ga0208114, IMG submission 183854) | Freshwater sediment methanotrophic microbial communities from Lake Washington under simulated oxygen tension - Sediment Metagenome... | ecosystem: Environmental > Aquatic > Freshwater >... | reverse complement strand
CCAGGCGTCGCACGGGATTTTCTTCTCCGACCGGCAGCTCAAGAAATACCAGCCCGAAATGATTGCCCAGTTTTTTCGCATGTTCGAGCGGTCTTAAATTGACCGGCACCGTGGCACGCAAGGTGACACCGTCGACCGATTCACCCCGGTCAATCATGTAGGAACGCAGGGCGCCGGCAGCCGATGCCATCAGGACATCGTTGACCGTACAATCATAGGCGCGCCCGATGGCTTTTACTTCATCGAGGCAAAGTGGTTCAGCCCAGGCAACGCGCTTACTGACGCCAAGGCGTCCACGCAGAACGGTCGGCGGATCATCGGGAAGACTCAAGGCAACTGCCAGTTCGCGGGCAATCTCTCCGCCTTCTTTCGCAATAACGGTGGCCAATGACGGGTCGTGATAAAAGTCCAGGCCCTTTTCCCAAAGATTGGCGCCCATTTTCATGGCTCGATCGACGGTGCCAATACGTTTTTTGACTTTTTCGCCATCACTTTTAAGCCAAGCTTTATCGAGATCACTGCCCTTCTTGGCTTCACGCGTGGTATCGGTCAAGGAAAGCAATACCTGCACCAAGGCAATACCATCGGCATAGCAGTGATGCATGCGGGAAATCAACGCCGAGCCGCCGTTATATTTTTCGACCAGATGAAATTGCCAAAGTGGCTTGGTTTGATCCAGCGGCGTTGAAGCCAGGTTACTGGTCAAACGTTCGAGTTCTTTTTTGCCGGCTTTGCCTGGCAAACCAGTCAGGCGAATATGCCAGTCGAGGTCGAAATCTTCGTCATCCTGCCACCATGCTCCGGCCGGAGTATCGACCGCCTTTTGACGAAACCTCGGGTAGGCAAGAAAGCGTTGCTTAATGACTTTTTTGAATTTTTCGATCGAAAGCGGCGTATCGAACATCATCACGCCGGTAATCATCATGAGGTTGGTGGGACGCTCCATCCGTAACCAGGCAGTGTCGACGCGCGACATCACTTCGCGGCGTGGCTTGGATTGCTCTTGCTCACTCATCACACTTCCCCTCACATTTGTCGCCATGTTGCAGGGGAGAAAGCGATTGGTCAATGCAGATCAGGAATTTTTGCTTGCCGTCAAGGCAGCCAAGGCTGCTTCCCTGCTCTCTTTCAAGCCCACGATCGGGCGGGATGGATAATTCGGCGCCAAACGCTTGCTCAACTCTGCGTGCTCCCAGGGCGCGAATACCGCAGGTGCCGGCAAGTTGGCGAGTTCAGGCACCCAGTGATGGATGTATTTTGCCTGAGCATCGAACTTCTCCGATTGCGTGACCGGATTGAAAATCCGGAAATACGGCGCGGCATCGGCACCCGTGCCCGCAGTCCATTGCCAGCCCTGCGTGTTGTTGGCCAGGTTGGCGTCTAGCAAGGTATCCCAAAACCAGCAGGCACCTTCAAGCCAGTGATAACGCAGATTCTTGCAGAGAAAACTCGCGACGATCATGCGAACCCGGTTATGCATCCAGCCGGTGGCATAAAGCTCGCGCATGCCCGCATCGATAATGGGGACGCCGGTTTTTCCGAGCTGCCAGGCAGCCAGAACCTTGGCGTCCGGTTTCGCCCATTTAAAATTATCGAACTTGGCGACCAGATTCTGGTTGCAAGTATGCGGGTAGTGGAATAGCAGGTGATGCGAAAACTCGCGCCAGCCCAACTCGCTGATGAAATGCGTGACATCCGCTTCGGCTTTTGCCGGCCAGTGATGATTGCGGATTGCCTTGAGAATTTGCCGTGGTGAAATTTCACCGAAATGCAGATGCGGCGATAGTTTCGACGAGCCGATACGATCGGGAAAATTGCGTTGTTCCTTGTAGCCAATTGCCGCGCCGTCAATAAATGCCTCGAGTAATTCCTGCGCACCAGCTTCACCTGGACGCCAGAATTCCCAGAACGAGGAATCCCACTTTATTTTCGGGAGCAATTTCAGGGATTGAATACTGTTGGATTTGATCTTTGCAGGAACAGCAGGCAAGTGTGCAGGCGGCGGTGTTGGCTGAATCCGATCTATCGTCTGTACCGCATTTTTCCAGAACGGCGTGAATACGCGATAAGGATCGCCCGATAGCGTCTTTATCATCCAGGGCTCGACCAGCAAAGCACCGTTGCAGCTTTCCGCATGGATACCGCGTTGCTTCAAGGTTTCTTTAATTCGGCTATCGCGGGCGATACAGGCCGGTTCATACAATCGGTTCCAGAAAACGGCTTCGGCTTCTGTTTCATCGATTAATTTTTCGATCTCTACCAACGATTTTCCGCTACGAACAATCAGTCGCCCACCTTTTGCTTCAATTGATTTTTTCAGTGACTGCAGTGAGTAATGTAACCAAGCCAGACTAGCTGCACCGGGATGCCAAGGCTTTTCTTCATCCGGTGCATGGATGTAAACGAGCACGGGCGAATACCCGGCATCAATGGCGGCTTGAAGCGCGCTATTGTCGGTCAATCGTAGATCACGCCGAAGCCATATCAATGCATTTGCCATGTTTAATTTGTCCGGAACTTATGCTGATTTGACATAGGGGCGAACGGCGGAAAATCCTCCGTCCACCGAAATTACTTGTCCACTGATCCAGGTAGCCTGGTCCGAAATCAGAAAGGCGGCAAGATTGGCGGCATCGCCAGCCTGACCATAGCGCCCAAGCGGATATTGTGCCGCAATCTGCTTGGCGGACGCTTCATTGCCGACCATGCGTTCGGTCGCCGGGGTTTGCATCAAGCCCGGTGCAATGGCATTGACGCGCAGGCCGATACTGGAAAAATCGGCAGCCAGCGATCTTACCAATGCTTCGATGCCACCCTTGGCAATCGCAATCGCGGCGTGATTTCCGACGCCTGTTGCGGCTGCCACGGATGAAAACAACACCAGTGATCCGGCTTGTTTATTTTTTTGCAATGCCGTTGCGTAGGATTTGCCCATGAAAAAGGCCGTATCAAGATTGGCAGAAAGGCAGGCGCGATATTGTGCTTCGGTGGTTCGTGCAATCGGCGCGACCAGGATGGCACCGGCACAATTGACGACGGCGTCGGGCAAAGCACCGAAAAAATCCGCCGCTTCCGACAAGGCCGATTCGGCGCCTGCTTCGCTGGAAACATCGGATTCGATAATTTTATCGCCCCCAGATGCCGTGAATTTGTCGGCACTGCGGGTAACCAACGCCAGTTTCCAACCAGCCGCCCGAAGATTTTCGGCCAGCGCTGACGCAACTCCGCCGGACGCGCCGGTGATTAAACAGGTTTTCATGCGGTGACCTCGGTAGATGAATATAGCTGCCTCAAGCCATGGGCTTGTTCGCTGATTTGCATTCGTGTTTTCGAATCGAGTCTCGCCAGATTCTTCCACTGCAAAGCGGTACGCGGATGCCGGGCGAATTTTTCTTCGTAACGCATCAGAAAATCCCAATATAAAGTCGTAAACGGACACGCATCATCGCCAACGGATTTATCGGGCTTATAGCGGCATCCTGCGCAATAATTCGACATCCGCTTGATATACGAACCGCTTGCCACATAGGGTTTCGATGTCATTTTGCCGTTATCGGCATACTGGCTCATGCCTAGCACGTTAGGCAGCTCCACCCACTCCACCGCATCGACATATACCGCCAAATACCATTGGTGAATCGCTTTTGGACTCACGCCGAGTAATTGCGCAAACAACCCGGTCACCATCAGGCGATGGATGTGATGGGCATAACCGAGTTCCAGCGTCTGTCCGATAGCTTGTTTCAGGCATGTCATATCGGTATCGCCGGTCCAGTAGAAATCCGGCAACGGGTTATGGGCATTGAGCGCGTTCTCTTCAAGAAATTCCGGCATGCGCAGCCAGTACATGCCGCGAACGAATTCTCGCCAACCGATAATCTGCCGGACGAATCCTTCGACCGCCGCCAGCGGCGCCTTGCCGTTTTCATAGGCAGCCAGTGCAGCCGAAACGACTTTTTTGGGAGATATCAGCTTGAGGTTCAAGGCTGCAGAAATACGGGAATGATAGAGATACGGCTCGTCGATCCACATGGCATCCTGATAGCGGCCAAACAAGGGAAGGCGATGCTCGATGAAATCGTCCAGAGCAGCCTCGGCCTGCTCCGGGGTTAATGGCCAGTCGAATTGTTCCAGCTTTCCAGGATGATGGGCGAACGTCTTTTCAACCAGATCGATGACCGATTGGGTAATCGTGTTTTTATTGAAAGTGATAGGCCCTGCAAGAAAACCCGGGCCGCATTTATCGAAGACACCGCGATTGTCGTGATCGAAATTCCACTTGCCGGCCACAGGCTTATCGCCATCCATCAGCACATTGTCGCGTTTGCGTATCCAGCGATAAAAAAACTCCAGGCGAAATTCTTTTCTGCCTTTCGCCCACTCGCGAAAATCATGTTCATCGCAGTAAAAATGCTGATCGGGCCGCTCCACCCAAGCAATACCCGCTTGAGCACACACTTGCGGCAGTGATTGTGTCAATCGCCATTCACCGGGTTTTACCGCAATGACCTTGTGCGGCTGATATTTGGCAAGATCGTCGGCCAGTGCGGCATCGAGCGAAGCATACGGATTTTCATCCAGTTCTCGATACAAGACCTTGAAGCCCCGCTCGCGCAACTCGTCACGAAAATGCCGCATCGCCGATAGAAATATCGCAATGCGTGCCTTGCCTGACCAGACGTGGGCGGACTCGGCACTGGCTTCACACATCCAGATGGCATCATGCACGAGGTCGAAATCCTCGAATACAAGTGACTGGCGATCAAGTTGATCCCCCAGAATGACGACCAGATTTCGAAGTGTTACAGACATCCGATCAGCATAGTGAAACCGATGTGTAAACCAGATGACTTATGCTTCGATAAAGCGGACGCGTCGCGTGATCGAGCAAGTCAATTCATAACTGATGGAACCTGCGGCCTTGGCGATAATTTCGACTGGCAATTCCGGGCCCCAGAGTAAAACATCATCACCAACTTTCGCGCCGGGAATACCGCGTAAATCCAGCGTCATCAAATCCATCGATACCCTTCCGATAATCGGCACCCGTACGCCATTGATCAAGACCGGTGTTCCCGCCGAGGCATGACGCGGGTAACCGTCACCGTAGCCAATCGCGGCCACTCCAACCGGCATATCTTCCGGGCATTGCCAGGTGGCCGAGTAGCCGATGCTTTCGCCTTTTTTGATCTGGTTGATCGCAATCAGTTTCGTGGACAAGCTCATGGCCGGCTTCAAGCCGAAATCGGATCCGGTTTTGTCATCGACAACGGACAAACCGTACAACGCACCGCCAGCCCGCACCCAATCCTGATGAGCCCCTGGCCAACCGAGAATCGCCGCCGAATTCGACAACGAATGCAGGCCGCTTAAATGTCGGCTGGTTTCATCGAATACTTTTAATTGCGATGCCGTCTGCGGGCTACCGAATTCATCCGAACTTGCAAAATGCGTCATGAGCGTGATGTCCGAATGCACATTCGGCATCATTTTCAGTTGGGTATAGACGGTCTGGGCACGCTCTGGCGCAAAACCCAAACGATGCATACCGGTATCCAATTTCAGCCAGACCCGGATCGGGTCAGTCTCGGCATCCTGCTGCAACAAGGCCAATTGCGAATCGTGATGCACTACGGTATCAACGCCAAGGCGGCGGATGGCCGATAAATCAGAGGCATCGTCGATACCCGATAACAGCACGATTCTCTGGGATAAACCTACGGCCCTCAAGCGCTCGGCATCTGACAAAGCCGCCACTCCGAAGGCATCGGCACCTTCCAAAGCCCGCGCAACCCGCTCCAGACCATGCCCATAACCATCTGCCTTGACCACCGCCATCACTTTCGAATGAGGCGCCAACGCCCTGACTTTCGAGAGGTTATGCCTTAAGGCTTCAATATGAATGGTAGCGGTCGTGGCTCGGGACATGGCCTAGTTTAACAATTCGCACCCATGATTTGGTCTAATCCTGCCAATCGGGCATGTTCCGGGCCGCCAAGTCTTTGTATTGCAAGCAGTCTTTTTCTGTCATATACTTCCGCTTCTTTGTAAACCCGCTCCAAGGAATATTCATGAAAGTCCTGTCGTCACTTAAATCGGCGAAGACCCGTCACCGCGACTGTAAAGTCGTCCGCCGCCGCGGCAAAGTCTTCGTGATCTGCAAATCCAACCCACGTTTCAAGGCTCGTCAGCGTTAATCGCTACGATCTTTTGATGTGAGTAAAAACGCCGACTTTCGTCGGCGTTTTTGTTTGTCCGGTAAAGTTCAGCCGGAAGGAATCGGCGGCGGGTTGGGATATTCGTAATTCTCCACACTGCCTTTTCTAAAGCATCCCAGCCATGGGCCGGGTGCAAAACCGGGAAATTGGGCTTCCGCATTGCCATCCCCGCTACGCTTGTGCATCAGTTCATTCAGGACGGTCCGGTAATCCACGGTAACGTCAAGATCACCATTGAACAGATTGGCATCCGCCAAACCAGGCCACTCGGAATAGACTTTGCCACCGATGACACTGCCGCCCATCAGCAACATGGCCGAGCCGGCACCATGATCCGTGCCGCCGCTGGCATTTTCCTTCACCCTGCGCCCGAATTCCGTCATGGTGACAACGGTGACCTTATTCATCGCGCTGCCAAGATCGGTATTAAAAGCCAGCAACCCCTTTGCCAATTCATCCAGTAAGGGTGGCAGCAGTGTCGAAATATTCGAGTGATGATCCCAGCCACCGATATCGACACAGGCCATCTGCAAACCGACTTTCGATTTGATCAGTTGCGCCACCTCCTTGAGTTGCGTCCCGAACGATGTCGTGGGATAGACTGCAGCGTTTTCCACTGTGTACTGTGCGGGATTGGCAAGTGCCAGATAGTCCACGGCATCAAGGGCTTGACGCGTAGAGGCAGCGGTCTGGTTAGCCGCAGGATGCAGAGCGTACAAGGCATCTTCCAGTTCGGTTTTGCGGCTAGAGGTGGTGGCGAAACTAAACCCGGCAATACTCGACATGCCGACGGCGGGTTGGGCGCCCTGCAAGGCCATTTGCACCGCACTGCCCATTCCTACTGCCTGGAAGCTGCCATTGGCACCAATATTGCCGATATGGCGATTCAACCAACCTGTGTGTTGCGTGTGATCCACCAAGGCCGATTCGAGATGCATCTGGCATTCGAAATGGGAACGCTCGTCATGCTTTAAACCAGTAGCATGCACAACGCCCAACTTGCCGGATTGGTAGAGGGGCATCAAGGGCGCCAAAGACGGGTGAAAGCCGAAGAAATCATCCAGTGCCAGCGCACCATTGGCCAAACCTGGCGCCGGGATGCCAATGGTAGGACGCTGTTTCAAATAATTCGCATCGGCATAGGGCACGATAGCTTGCAGACAATCCATGGCACCCCGCTGGAATATGACTACCAGCACGTCATTGGGTGCTGGCGGGCGGGAACTCGAAAACACGAAGCGCGGCGACAATAATGCCGCACCGCTGCCGATTGCCGAGGCTTGAATAAAACGACGTCGAGTCAGTTCCATAATGTCACCTCAGCGATATTGAAAATATTTGGATGCCAGCATCAATCCGATCAACTCACGCGCGCGAAGATTGAGTGTCGTGCTATCGAGCACAACTGTCGTACTGCCTCCGTTCGCGGCGAAATTGATAAATCGATCTCGATCCTCTGTGATCAACGGTCTTCGCAATAACCGGGCCGACAACTGGTCTACGAGGGTTTGCGGCGTGTTGGCACTACCGATCAAGCCCGCCACACTAATTCGAATACCCGTACTCAGCTTGTCTTCGGCAAGCCCGAACACCCAATTCCATCGAGTCAGCGAAGCGCCCGAGTTTATCCAGTCAGACATCTCGTCGGGATAGCCGTCCGGTGTTGGCCATCGAAAATGCAGTTGCCCCAGTGACACCAATCGATTACTCAGTTTTGACAGATAATCCCCCGTCAAAGTTGGTTCGGTCACCCGCAACGCTCCGATAAGATATTCGACCGGGCGGCGTATTTTACGGTCGTAACTGCTCATGAATTCTTCGCTGCCAAACAAGGTCAGCAGCATGGCAGAAATGTCGCCATTGGTAGCGGTATATGTCGCTGCGACTTTATCAATAGCCGTTGTCTGCGGGTGATCGCCAATAAAACGGATGCAGAGCTTCTCCGCAATATAACGAGCCGTCGATGGATGGGTGGCAAGAATATCCAACACCTGATTACCGTCTTCGATACCGCGATTGGCGGGAATGGTATTGCCGAGTACCGTTTTCGTTCCGGTATCGTGGCGCGACGCCAAAAAAGTAAACACGGGGGTATTGGTAGAAGACCCTGTTACCGTCCAGCCGGTAAAACAGCGTGCCACTTCGACAACATCGGTTTCGGTGTAACCGCCTTCAACTCCCAGGGTGTGCAACTCCATGAGCTCGCGCGCGTAATTTTCATTCGGCCCGCTCTTGGTGTTGCTGACATTATCGAGGTAATACAGCATGGCCAGACTTCGGGCACTAGCTTTCAACATGGTCGGGAAACTGCCCAGAGCATTCGCACGAATTACGTCGCGATCATCAACGACCTTGTAGTAGACCTCTGGTACCGCCAACGCCCCAATATTGAAATGATTGGTCCAGAATTCGACCATCACTTCGAATAATTGTCTTTTGCTGAAGATCTGCCTGAGCATGGTCGCCGCAATGAGTTCGGTAGCACCCTGCCCGTTCTTGCCGGTGGTTTTTGCATCCGCAATAAGTTGCGCAGCCGTCCAACTGACTCGGGGTAAAGTTGCGGCAATGGAGGACTCCAAAGCCGAGTCGTCCAATGACGTGTAATTGATTTGTTCCAGCAGCCATCCGGTGTAATCGAGTGACAAAGCGCGTTGATATTCGCTTTCCTTGAATCCGAAACAACTGCGATTCAACAAGATGACCAGAGGATCGACTGCAGGAAGGCTGGTGTCATCGGGATGCGCGCCAGTGTGCTTAATGCCGTCGATCGCGGGCAGTTTCCTCGTGATCGGCTTATCGGGAGACGATGAACTCGGCGGTCGAGCTCTACGCATCCGGGTCAGGTCTGTCGTTTCCGGCGCGGGCCGGAACGCGGAAAACAGCTGCCTGCGTGTCTTTGCCATGTCGATCTCCCCAAAGTGGCGACTTTGTTGCTGGTAAAGGGTTAAACGCAGCTTATACGGAGAGGTTGACCAGCATGTGAAATTAGGGGCTTAACATGGTCAAGACAGGCGCAATCTGCGAAGATTCAACCCAGTCGACAGGCTGCCCCCGAAACTTGAGAGGTTTTTATGAAAATACTCACATTATCAATAGCCGCAGGCTTGCTACTGTGCCTCAATGCTCCTGTTACCAAAGCCGACAACCTGCTTATCGAGCGCGTTCAAAACGAACAGGGCGTTGCCCTGCCAAAGCGCGGCACCAGCATGGCCCAGGTCGAGGCAAAGTTTGGTGCACCACAGCAGAAATTATCGGCTGTTGGCGGGGGTTCCCGCCGCACACCGCCTATTACCCGCTGGGTTTACGCCGGCTTTTCGGTGTATTTCGAAAACACCCATGTCGTTGACGCCGTTTTAAACAAAGCAACCGCAGAGGAAGTCGGCCCCGCGCCAGCAAGACAATAAGCATGACCACGAAGATTCGTTTTCCGGCGGAATGGGAACCCCAGTCCGCCGTTTTAATTGCATGGCCACACAGCGACACCGATTGGGCAGACCGCTTGAGCGGTGTTGAATCCACCTACGTTGCTTTGGTGGTGGCCATTACACGCTTCCAGAAAGCCCTGATTCTCGTCCACGACAATAATTTGCTGCAGCATGCGCGCTATCTGTTGCTCGATGCGGGCGTCAACATGCAGAGCGTCCGATTCGAAGTGATTGAATATGACGACACCTGGCTGCGCGATTCCGGACCGATCAGCCTGCGTGAAAACGACGGCTTTCGACTACTCGATTTTCATTTCACTGCCTGGGGCGGCAAGTTTGAAGCGGGCAAGGATGACCTGATTGTCCGAAATTTATTCAAGCACGGCGTCTTTCATCATGCCAGGCATCAACGTATCGAATTCGCATTGGAAGGCGGCGGTATCGAAACCGATGGCCAGGGCACTTTACTAAGCACCTGGCATTGCCTGCACGAACGTCACCCGGATAAATCGCGTGAACAAATCACGCAAATACTGCAAACCGAACTGCATCAATCGCGCACGCTCTGGCTGGATCACGGCTATCTCGAAGGCGACGATACCGACGCCCACATCGATACGCTGGCACGTTTTGCTTCTGCCGATACGATCATTTACCAGGGCTGCCAGGACAGCGAAGACTCCCACTTTGCCGAGCTGCAGACGATGGCGAAAGAACTGGCTGCATTTAGACAGGAAAACGGCCAGCCTTATCGCCTGTTCGAATTGCCGTGGCCCAAACCGATTTTGGACAATGGCCGCCGTCTCGCCGCCTCCTACGCCAACTTTCTGATTATCAATGGTGCGGTGCTGATGCCAGCCTATGGCGATGCGATGGACGACAATGCCGCGGACGTCATGGCACTGGCATTCCCGGGGCGTCAAATCATTCAAATTCCCTGCCGTTCGCTGATATGGCAAAACGGCAGCCTGCACTGCATCACCATGCAGCTTCCAGAAGGTTTAGTGTCATGAGCCAAGTAAAACTCAAGGTTGCCCTGATACAGGAAATCAATCACGGCACCGCCGATGCCAATCTTGCTGTGATCGAACAGCGCGTTGCCGAAGCGGCAAAAAGCGGTGCGCAACTTGTATTGCTTCAGGAGCTACATAACGGCGCTTATTTTTGCCAGCATGAATCGGTAGAAGAATTTGATCTGGCAGAAAGCATTCCCGGACCAAGCACCGCGCGACTGTCGGCAATGGCAAAACAACATGGCGTTGTGCTGGTCGCTTCCTTGTTTGAAAAACGAGCTGCGGGCCTGTATCACAACACGGCGGTGGTGTTCGAGAATGACGGCGAAATGCTCGGCAAATACCGGAAGATGCATATTCCCGACGACCCGGGTTTCTACGAAAAATTCTATTTCACGCCGGGTGATTTGGGATTCAATCCGATTCAAACATCGGTTGGAAAATTGGGAGTGCTGGTCTGCTGGGATCAGTGGTATCCCGAAGCCGCACGCCTGATGGCTTTGGCCGGTGCCGAAATATTGCTCTATCCCACCGCGATCGGCTGGGACCCAGCCGACGAGCAATCCGAAAAAGACCGCCAACGCATGGCCTGGATTTTGAGTCATCGCGGCCATGCCGTTGCCAATGGCATTCCGGTATTAAGCTGCAATCGCACGGGTTTCGAGCCATCGCCATTACATGGTGCTAGCGGCATTCAATTCTGGGGTTCCAGCCAGGTCCTCGGCCCGCAAGGTGAGATTATTGCTGAAGCGAATAAGGACAAACCAGAAATTTTATTTGCCGAACTCGACATGCAACGCAGCGAACATGTCCGTCGCATTTGGCCGTTTCTGCGTGATCGGCGCATAGATGCGTATCAGGATTTATTAAAGCGTTATCGCGATTGAGTTAACCGCCACTATAAAAACCTTGTCATCCCCGAGCGCTCTTGTCGGGGACCCAGTGACTTCAAACATTACAGCAACGCACTGGTTTCCCGCCTCGGCAGGAAAGGCAGTCTAGCTTGCAGATTTTCGAGATTTCCAATGTCAAACGAACCTGAAACAGCAGTACCGTACTTTCTAAACGATCAGCCGCACGCCATTATCGAACGCGATGGTGTTCGCTTCACCATACTCGGCACTGCGCACGTATCCAAAGCGAGTGTCGATGCCGTCAAAGCTGCAATCGCAAGCCATCAGTTCGATGCAATTGCCGTAGAGCTCGACACCAACCGCCATCGCGCGATGACTGACAGCAATGCCTTGGCAAAGCTCGACCTTTTCCAGATTATTCGCGAAGGTAAAATGGGATTGATGGCGGCCAATCTTGCCATGGCAGCCTATCAACGGCGTTTGGCCGAACAACTGGGCATCGAGCCCGGCGCGGAGTTAAAAGCGGCCGCGCTTGGCGCTACCGAAAACAACGTCCCTTTATATCTGATTGATCGCGACATCGGCATCACGCTAAAACGCGCCTGGTACAGCCTTGGTTTCTGGGGCCGCAGCAAGCTGATGGCTGGTCTTGCGGGCAGCTTGCTGGTCAACGAAGAAGTGGATGCCGAACAAATCGAGCGCCTGAAAGAAGGCGATATTCTTGAATCGAGCTTCGGCGAATTTGCAGAAACCACCCCGCAACTTTACGAAAAAATCATTGCCGAGCGCGACCGTTACATGGCGGCACAGCTGCGCGAACAAACTGAAGTGAACAAGCCACGCGAAGTATTGGCCGTCATCGGTGCGGGCCACTTGAAGGGCTTGAGCGAGGCGTTGGCCAATGCGCCCGATCATCCACATACCACGTGCGACACGCTGAATCATGTTCCCAGCGGCAGTAAAATTCCGTGGTTTACGATTTTCCTGAGTGTGTTTCTGATTGGCGGTTTCGCCTGGGGTTTCTATCACGGCGGCGCCGAACTTGGCAGCAAGCTCGTACTGCAATGGGTGCTTATTACCGGCGGGATGAGTGCGATTGGCTGCGCATTGGCCGGCGGACATCCACTGAGTATTCTCGGCGCCTTCGCGGCGGCACCGATCACGCCACTTCACCCTGCCCTGAGTTCGGGCATGGTGAGTGCCTTTATCGAAGCCTGGGTACGCAAGCCCACCTATGAAGATTTTCTCAAACTGCGCGACGACACCAGTCACTGGCAAGGCTGGTGGAAAAACCGCGTTGCCCGCGTGTTCGTCAATTTCACCTTGACCAATTTGGCAACGGTTGCTGCCGTCTGGATTGCCGGTTTGAGTATCGTCGGCAAATTGAGCTGATTATAGTCGTCTGTAGGAGCGCCCAAGGGCGCTCCTACATATCGATCAAATCGCATCGGCCTTTGGCTCCGAGAAAACCGCTGCCTTGCCGCGACCTTGTTTGATGCGGGCAGCAACAAACTGCCTGACATCATCCAGCATTGCATAAATAGTTGGCAGGAATAACAAGCTGACGATAGTAGAAAATGCCAAGCCACCCGCTACCGCTCTTGCCATAGGCGCATACGACGGGCCATCACCACCAATACCCGAACCGCCAAAGCACAGTGGCAACATACCGAGAATCGCCGTACCCATTGTCATCAAGATTGGCCGCAATCTTTCCTTGCTGCCCATCACGAGCGCATCGGTACGACTAAGTCCATTGCGACGCATGATATTGATATGTTCAAGCATCACGATACCGTTGTTGACAACCACACCCATCAGCACCAAAACGCCGATGAAAGCCATGACTGTAAATGTCGTTCCAGTCAAAGCAAACAACCAGAAAATTCCGAACACCGAAAAAATGATACTGCTGAAGATGGCCGCCGGAAACAACATGGACTCGAACAAGGCTGCCATCACGATGAATATCATCAACATGGCAATGCCAAGATTGAATAACATTTGCTGCATAGCCTCATCATCTTCTTCAAAACCGCTCCCTTCGCCCCATGAGTAGCCGGGATGGGTTTCGTTGAGCTTCGCCGCATTCATGACTTCATTGATTGCCTTGCGCGCTGCGTCTTTGTCAAACTTGCCTACGCGGTTGATGTTGGCATCAATGGCAATGGAGGTTTGACGGTTGGCGCGTGAAATCTGCGAAGCGCCCGGTTTTATTTGTACATTTACCAGTGATAGCAACGGCACCTTGACGCCATCGGCTCGCGTCAAATTCAAACTCGACAGACTATTGATGCTGAACTGCTCGGAACCTTCAAAACGTACCCAGACCGGAACTTCGGTCGTGCCACGACGAAACTCGCGCAGCGGACTCCCACGTAATGCCACACCCAGATACTGAGCCACTTCCTGCGCACTAAAGCCAAAATAGGCTGCACGCTCACGATCAACACTGACCTTGATTTCACTATTCTCGTCACCGGCGTTTACTCGCACATCGCTAAGCTCAGGACGTTTTTCCAGCAAAGGCAATAACTCGGTACCAATCTGCACCAGGGTTTCTGGCGAATCGCCATTGAGATAGAAAGTCACTTTCTGATCGCCTGCGGCACTACCGCCACCGCCAGGCCCGCCACCGCCATCGAAGCCAATCTCGGCTCGGGCAGACTTTGGCAATTCCTTGCGAAGCATCTCGGAAATTTCATCCGGTTTCTTCAAGCCCGGACCTTCATTGCGCAAAGTCAACCGCACTCCACCCCAGCCTTGTTCGGCAAAGAAAACATAAATTTGCGTGACCTGAAAATGATCGCGACGCTTATCGATATATTGTTCGACTTTCAAGATTTCTTCCGACATTTGCTCAAGGCTGTACGAGCCCTTCCAGTCGAAGTACAGCCCGATTTCCGGCTTGGCTTCATTCTTGAAAAAATCAAATTCGGTGAACTTCATCGGGATAAGACTGACGGCCACTATCAAAAAAATGGCGCCTAGTGCCTTGAACCGGTGTTCCAGACTCCAAATCAGCAAACGGCCGTAGCGCGCAACCAATTGCGGAATAAAGCCATTCGACCGACCAATCATTGGCGGTGTTTTCAGGTGCGCGGAAATCATCGGTATCAAGCTCACGGCTACGAGCCAAGAGCACAGCAAGGAAATAGTAATCGTCAGGGCCACCTGCCCCAGAAAAACACTGATCATGTTGGCTTCGCCGAACAGATTCGGCAAGAACACGACGATACTGGTGAAAGTGCCTGCACTGATCGCGATTTGCACGCTGCGAGTGCCTTCGATGGCACAGCGTATCGGGTCATTCGGATATTTTTCCCGATATTGGTAGATGCTTTCGACCACCACAACCGCGTTATCCACCAGCATACCCAGACCCAGTAGCAAGCCCATCATGGAAAGTACGTTCAGCGTTATGCCGAGAAAATACATCGCTCCCAGAGTCATGACGATGCAAATCGGAATGGCCAGCGTGACCATCAGGGTGCTTGGCCAGTGACGCAAAAAGAAATACAGGATAATCAGCGACAATAGCGAGCCGATGATGCCCGCTTCGATCAACTCGTTGATTGATCGGGTAACACTTTCTGCCTGGTCTTCGACGATGATCGACTTGATTCCGACCAGCTCGGGTTCCTGATTGATCTTTTCCAGTTCGGCCATCACCAGCTTCGAGACAGCAACCAGATTTGCGCTGCGCTCACGCTTGATGTTCACACCGACCGCAGGTTTCAGATCAAGTCGGCGCCAGATGCTTTCACGCTGGGCCTTGAAACGAACCTGTGCAATGTCGCTCAAGCGCAGCCCGGTCTCGTTTAAAACCAGATTTCTCAACTCATCCAGATCGCGAATTTCGCCGACGGGCTGTACGCGAAGTCGACGAACGCCATCATCGATTTGTCCTGCCGATACGGAAAAGTTAATCGCCTGCAGCTTGGCTGCCAGCTGATTCAAACCGATATTGTGGGCACCCAGAGTTGCCGGATTGATTGCGATTTCAATTTCCGAAGGCGAAGCTCCAGTAATTTCCACATTGGCAATACCGGGAATACGCTCGATGCGTCGCTTGAACAGACGTTCAATCATGTCATATTCGTGGCGCAGATCTCGCGTACTGGCAAAACGAATTTGCAAAAATGGCTGGTCGCTCGGAGAAAAACGCTGTACGTAATAACGCTGCATATCGGCAGGCAGGTCTTTGCGCAAAGCGTCAATACGGGAGCGGGCTTCGTTGGCACTGATCGCGACATCCCGGTCAAAATCGGAAAACTGAATCTGGATTTCGGCACCGTCGGCACGACTGGTGGAATTCATCTGCTTGATACCCGGCAAGGTTGCCAGAGTTTCTTCCACGGGACGCGTAATACTTCGTTCAACTTCCTGCGGCGTAGACCCGGGATAGGGAATGCTGACCATCATGAAAGGGAAATTGACGTCGGGAAACTGTTCGAGTGGCAAACGGACCGACGCGATCAGTCCGATGGCCACCATCGACACATAAAACATGATGGCCGTGATCGGACGTTTAAGACTTAGCTCGACAAGACTCATGAAACTACTCCGTCCCGGGAAACGTCAATTTTGTCTAGTGCGCGCAAACCACGTTCGCGATAATAGGCGTCGGAACGGCGATCAAGAATATTGTAAACGACGGGAATGATTATCAGGGTAAGCAGTGTTGAAACCGCCAGCCCACCGATTACGGTAATTGCCATCGGAGCACGTACTTCGGCACCATCGCCACCAAAGAATGCCAAGGGTGCAAAGCCGAACAGGGTCGTCAACGTGGTCATGATGATTGGGCGCAAGCGCGACTCTGCACCCTGACAGATAGCGTCACGCTTGTTTACGCCTTCTTCGCGCAGCTGATTCACCTTGTCGAGCAGCACAATCGCATTCTTCACCACAATGCCCACGAGCAGGATCAGGCCGATAAACACCACAATCGAAATTGGCGAACCTTTAAGCCACAAGGCCAAAACGGCACCGACAATTGCCAAAGGCACGGAGAACATGATCACGAAGGGGTGCAACAGCGACTCAAATTGCGATGCCATGACCAGATACACTAGGAACATAGCCAAACCGAATGCAAAGAGCAGTGACTTGATGGAACTATCGAGTTCTTCACTTTGACCGCCGAATGCCATTTTGACATCGGTGCCAATCGGGTTGTCACGAACGAGTTTTTTGACCTCTTCCACCGCCGTACCCAGATCAATGTCGCGTAGATTTGCCGATACCAGCGCAACGCGGGTTTGATCGGCACGATTGATTTCACTCGGCCCGACAGTTTCCAGCACGTTGGCAACGGCTGACAAGGGAACCGGGTTTATGCTCTGTGGATTAATGATGATATTGCGAACATCCTCAACAGAACTGCGATCCGATTCGCGGGCACGAACCAGCACGTCGATTTTGCGGTCGCGAAAACTGTAGCGTGTCGCCACTTCACCACGAACCTGGCGCACAACCTGATCGGCGATTTGACGGGATGTAAGCCCCAGAGCAGCCGCACGTTCCTGATCGAAGATGATTTGCACTTCTGGATAACCCTGTTCGACACTCGATTTGACGTCGGCAAAATGCGGTGAGCTCGCCATCAACTTACTCAGTTGGCGACCGGCTTTTTCGATCGATGCCAAATCCTGTCCGCTTAATTCGATTTCCAGCGGCGTTGCAAAACTTAGAAGCTGTGGTCGGGCAAACTTGACTTGTACATCGGGATACGCCGACATGGTTTTACGCATGCGATCAGTAATCGCCGCCTCTGCTTCGCGAGTATATTTTTCGCCTAAAATGACGGTCAACTTGGCAACGTTATCACCTGACTCGGTGGGATTTGCATCCAGACGGGTACCGCTACCGGTAACGCCATAAAGTTTTTCAATATCGCTGTCTTTACCGTGTATCGCCTGAATTTTCTGCACCAGATTGTCGGTTTCGCGCAACTGTGTGCCTGGCGACAATTTCGCCGTCATTTCGAAACGATCTTGTGCCAATTGCGGAATTAAATCGGTACCAAGCCCCATCGCAACAAAAATCGAAATCACAAAGGCGACAAACGAACTTGCCAATATCGGAAATGGACGATCAAGTGCTTTCGGCAAGACTCGATGATAGTAGGCAGCAGCCGCTTCATATGGCCTCAAGATAAATTCGCCCACCCAGGCCAGGCCGCCGCCGACATACCTCGCCAGAAAACGGAAAGTTGAGGCGACAGCCGTACTAACGACGGCAATTATCCCGCCACCAGCTCTCTTGACGAAGCCAAAAGTAGTGAATAAAAAGCGGCCGACTTTTCCGGAAGGCGGGGCTCGTACAACATCGTCATCTTTCGCAAAGGCCATTTGCGAGGTGGCTTTCAATGAGCTGAGCATCGGGATCAAGGTCAATGACACGATCAATGACATGGCCAATGCGATGGAAACCGTCAATGCCTGGTCCTTGAATAATTGTCCGGCGATACCTTCGACAAATACCAGTGGGAAAAATACCGCGATTGTCGTCAGAGTCGACGCAACCACTGCCATGCTGACTTCACGTGCACCTTGAATCGTGGCTGCTACCAGCCCCAGCCCGCGCTCGCGCGCCTTGGCAATACTTTCCAGCACCACAATCGAATCGTCCACCACCATGCCGGTGGCAAGCGCCAAACCGGCCATCGACATCACGTTCAAGCTCAGTCCGAGCATGTCCATGAAAAAGAAGGTCGAAATAATCGATACCGGCAATGACAAGCCAATGACAAAGGTGCTCCAGCCATCACGCAGGAAAAAGAAAATAATCAGGATGGAGAAAAAGCCGCCCATCAAGGCTTCAAATTTAACCTCGTTCAATGCACTTTCGATGAATTTCGACTGATCATCGATCGTGCTGATGGAATAGCCATCGATGACGTAATCACCGGCGACCTTTGCCTGTATCTGTGTTTTAGCAGGATCTACATTGGCGTTTTGCAGGCGTTTCAGGGTTTCATGCACTGCTGTCGCTACCGCGACAGTGTTGCCATCACCTTCCTTGTAAATGGCAAGTTCGACCGACTCACGGCCTTGCATGCGAATAATCGCTTCGCGCTCTTTGTAACCTTGAACAACGCTGGCCACATCTTTCAAGCGCACAGGAACATTATTCTGCGTAGTGATCAGCAGGTCCTGCATTTGTTCGAGATTGCTGAATTGATTAACCGTACGAACCAGATATCGCTCGGTGCCTTCTTCAATACGGCCACCGGAAATATTGATGTTTTCCTGTTTCAGACGATCAATTACCAGACTGGAAGACAAATTCAATTGAGCCAGCCGCTGGGTATCCAACTGCACCTGGATTTGATCTTCGTAGCCGCCACCGACCTTGACCGCTGCCACGCCGTCCACGGGTTCCAGACGTTTTTTCAGTGTTTCTTCGGCGTAGCGTCGAAGACGCATCAACTCCGCAGCCTGATTGCCGGAGGATGTTTCATTAACCGACATGACCAAACGCAAAATTGGCTCGGTGGTGGGATTGAATCTCAACAATACCGGCGGCGTTACGTCCAATGGCAAGCGAAGTGTATCGAGCTTGTCGCGTACATCCAGGCTGGCCTTGTCCATATCGCTGCCCCAGGCAAACTCGAGCACGATGTCACTTTGTCCGGCACGTGAAACCGATTTGAGCTTACGCAAGCCTTTAACAACACCGACCGATTCTTCGATTGGCTCGGTAATCAGAGTTTCGATTTCCGCTGGCGCTGCGCCGGTGTATTCGGTTCGCACCGTCAGTGTTGGATAAGTCAATTCCGGCAGCAAATTGACTTTCAGGCTTGTCCAGCCAATCCAGCCAAACAACACCATAGTGACTGCGGCCATCGCGATCGTGACGCGACGCCGAGTGGAGAATTCGACTAGATTCATTTGTTGGCGACTCCAGCCGCAGGCACCACGGCTTTCGCAGGCTTTGCCCCGAGAACCTGGACTTCGGTGCCATCACGCACGGCTACTTTACCTGCCGTGATCACTTGATCACCCTCTTTGACACCCGACAATATTTCGGCAAATTCACCCGTGGTGTAACCAAGCTTGACCGGAATACGGGCAGCTTTATTGCCACGTATCACATAAACGGCGGTTTCACCTTCATCTTCCAGCAAGGCCACACGCGGGATGGTCAGAATATTCTGGCGTTGATCGAAGATGACTTCGATCCGGCCAAACAT
>Ga0208114_1000118_pt1 | contig 19961 bp, 18 predicted proteins | sample LakWasMeta2_LOW4_2_FD_183854 | JGI IMG/M metagenome (GOLD analysis project Ga0208114, IMG submission 183854) | Freshwater sediment methanotrophic microbial communities from Lake Washington under simulated oxygen tension - Sediment Metagenome... | ecosystem: Environmental > Aquatic > Freshwater >... | reverse complement strand
CGCAGTCATTCCTTGCTTCGAAGATCAGTGGTTCCATTTGAGCAATATTCGTTGCAGCAGGTGCTCTAATTACAACTTGTTTCATTTGACGAATAATTTGGCGATTATGGAATGATTGGGATGTGTATTTATAATAAAGTCTGGCCTTATTTACAGATGCTAAGTTTAGAGAAACAGCTATTAGCATCTTATGCGTAAATTTCAGGGAGATAAAGGGGGCAGGCCACGATTCCTAAGAAATCAATGGGCTCAGACTCTTACTTTACAAAAATACTGCCTTTATTAAAGCGCTATACCTGTGACTTTAATAAAACAGCCACTTTTTCTAAAAACTTTTCTTTTAATGGTCTGGCTAACCAGTCTTCATAAGTGATTTGATGGGAGTGTTGCCAATCGTCATCAAAAATGTTCGCTTGTTCTATTGCGAAATCCTTATCCATAATATTGAGGTTAGCTTCATCATTTAATCTGAAAGAGCGATTATCGAAATTGGTAGAGCCTATTGAAACCAATAGGTGATCGATGATCAGAATTTTACAGTGGTACATGGTTGGGGTGTATTCGGCAATCTGTATGTTTGCTTTAAGCATATCGCCCCATCCAGCGCGCGATGCTTTTCGAACCAGTTGATTGTCTATATGTTTGCCAGGGACAATGATTCGGATTTTGACGCCGCGTTTAGCCGCGTCAATCAGCGCATTTACTGACATTTCATCGGGCACGAAATAAGCGCTCGATATATAAATTGATTCTTCAGCAGCTGTAATTGCCATTAAGTACATGAGTTGCATCGAGTCACTGCCGCCACTCGGGGAACTGCTGAACATTTGACAAGGTATCGCGCCAGCTTGCTTGATCACTGGAAAATAATGCTCATCATGAAATACTTTGCCCTGAGCTTTGATCCAGTTATCCATAAATACGGCTTGCATCTGCGCGACAACCGGGCCATGGACCTGAAAATGCGTATCACGCCATTCTTCAGGGTTGCCGGCATTACCAAGCCATTGATCAGCAATGCCTACACCGCCGGTGAATCCCAATTCGCCATCTATGATTAACAGCTTGCGATGCGTTCGATTGTTTAGCCGAGAAAGATGACTCCAGTGCGGCTTGTGGTATCGCTGAATCTCAACGCCCGCTTGCATCATCTTATCCAGCTGTTTTTGTTCCATTTTGACGCTACCAAGCCAATCTAACAAAACGTGGACTTTTACTCCGGCTAGTGCACGTTTGCTCAAAGCATCGGCAAAGTCCTCACCTATAGTTTCTGCCCAATAAATGAATGTTTCAAAGGTGATGGTTTGTTTGGCCTGTTGAATTGCATTGAGCATTACAGGAAAAATCTCGTCACCATTCTTAAGCACTTTTACCGTATTGCCATCAATAAATGACGGGCCCAGCAAAGCACTTACCGACCTGATGAATTGCGGGTCGCTGACTGAATATTGTTTATCCAGTTTATGCTGAAGTTTTTTCTCGGCAGTTACAAAGTTCATGAATACAATAAATGAAATGATTGTGAGAATAATAGTGAGGAATATGATCATGTATCGCTGATTTATCTATCTTGTAAATTAAGAAACAGGCTTTGTAAGTGATCTATATTCAGCTTGGTATTGGCGTCATGCATTAGCCCTCAATCTTTGTATGAAACAAAAATTGCGAGTAGCTACATTACCCAGCAATTAAACAGAAAGATTACGCCTGCCTATTTTTTAGTTTTTTTAAGTTCAGTTTTACGGGCTGAAATTTCCGTACCGATTTTTTCTAGATCCATTTTTGACTTTTTGGCTTTAGGGAACATTTCGCCCTCTTCTTCTTTTACGTGGTGTTGCACGTACTCAGACATTACTTTAATTTTCGCATCAAACATTTCCCCGTCAGGTTCTTTGCCTTCAACCTGGGCGATTAAATCTTTTAATGTACTGTGTTCTACGATAGCTTCGGCTATAAGCTCTGTGTCACCCAGCGCAATCTTGAATTGGGGATAAAAGATTTCTTCTTCAACTTGCGCGTGAATACTGAGCTCTGAACAGATTTTACTGACCAATTCTTTTTTATCAGCGCTATCGGTTGTTTTTTCATATTTTTTAAACAGAACGCTCACTGCTTGATGGTCTGCTTCTAGCAAAGAAATGGCGTTATTGTGTTTTATGTCGGATTGCGTTTGCATCATGATCTCCTGATCAGCTAATTGTTTTGTAAGTCTTGAAGTTAGATGAACCATACAAGTCCTGAATAAGAATGCATGATTAAAATAGGTTTGTGAGTGCGTTAACACACATTTAATATCGCTTCACAAGTTTGGCTCTGCGGATTTTGCATGCTATTGCAGCATCAGTCTCAGCCCGAACTTGATGGTGAATAACTGATGGAATGCAAATTTGAAGTTAAAAAACGTTAACTTAAGCGCACAAAATCCACAGTGTTATACAAGTCAATGTAAAACCCATTCTATTGAGTTAGATAGAATGCCGAAGCTTATTTTTTATCTTTAGACTTTTTATCCTTTGAATCTTTGTTATTGGGTTTTTTATCTTCTTTACTATCTTTTTTATCAGCATTCATGGTGGTAACTCCAAATAATTAATGAATAACCTATTCCATCATCAGTGACATCAACTGCAGGATAATGAATAGATTAGGTTCATTTTTATGGTCATTAAATATTGAGTCTGTGGGGAGCCACACATATAACTCACTTAAGTTAAAGGTTATTTAAAAATTGCTGAGTCAATTTTTTGCTAGGCAGGATGAGTTTTAACGCTGTTGAATTAAATTAGAAAAATACTTAAGAGTGTTGGTTATCGTACATATAAACATTCCTAAAAAGCTCAGAATCTATTAAAAATCCTGACTTGAAAAGCTGGGTTTTGATTAAATGGATTATCAAAAGGAGCTACATATGAACTACCAAGAACGTGATACTTACGGAATGTATAACAGCAACGATGGAGACGGACCTGGCCCACGATTAATGGGTGCAGATACCTTGATTGGTAATGATGTCTACAGCCGGGATGAGACAGATTTAGGTGATATCAAAGAAATCATGCTGGATACTGCAAGCGGTAATGTGTGTTACGCAGTACTGTCTTATGGTGGCTTTTTAGGTATGGGCGAAAAACTATTTGCTGTACCTTGGAAAGCGCTGAAATTAGACACTGTGAATAAACGCTTTATTTTAGATGTTGATAGCAGTAAATTGGAATCAGCACCTGGTTTTGACAAAGATAAGTGGCCAAATATGGCTGACGAAGCATGGGCTAGCTCTATACATAGCTATTATGGTACGCATTCTATCCAGTCTGATTCACACGATTCAAATCACTCATAGCCGATCAGTTTTGATATTGAATTCATTATCTACGCTTTAATAAGCGTGGCTAGGCTCTCGTAACAGAGAGCCTTTTTATTTGTTATTCACCTATATCCTGCCGTATGTATTTTTGCTTACGAATCTTCTTGTGTGAGTAGGCAAGTGTTGTATCCTGTCTGTGCTGAAATCATTATTAGCTAGCTGTTGGGTCTATAATTTAATGTGATATACATCAAAATGACAGGAAATCAAAATGGATTGGAATGCTGAGTTGATGTTAGCCGTGCGTGTTTTTTACTCTGCATTGCTGGGCGGGCTGATAGGCTGGGAGCGCGAAAACAATGATAGAGACGCGGGGCTGCGTACCTATATGGCTGTTGCAGTCGGCTCATGTGTATTCAGCATTATTTCCCAACAGATTTCAGGTGACCCGACAAGAATTGCTGCTCAAGTTGTGACTGGCATGGGTTTTATTGGCGCGGGTGTCATTTTGCAAGTGCGTGGGCGTGTGCAGGGTTTAACCACAGCAGCTACATTATGGGCTACCGCAGCGGTTGGCATGGCAAGTGCATTCAGCATGTATTTATTGGCGGGGCTCACTGCAATATTGATCCTTGGCATGCTGAGCCTGAATAATCTGCCAGGATGGCACCGTATTTCAAATAAAAAGGTTGATGGCACTAAAGACTAATCCTGGCTCATCGCGGTTATTGATTTCATATTTTCATGCGCTGCATGAAGGAAAATGGCGAGAATTCTTTAAGAGAATCTCGCCTTGTGCATTTAAATCAAGTGATTCAGGCTTTCGGGACCAAACACCTCTCTGTGAATATTTCCTGGCGCAACACCAAGTTCAAGTAGTGCATCGCGCTGATCATCCATAAACGATTGCGGCCCGCATATGTAATATATGCCATCCTTGAACTCAGGTGTAATGTGGGCGGAAAGATCCATGCGACCTTCTCTTTCATCAATATGCTGTTTTTTTGAATCATTCAAAAAGAAAACAGTATCCAGATGTGCTAATTCACTTTTTACGTGTTGTATCTCATCTACATGTGCAATGCTTGCTCTGTTGCGGGCTGCATGGGCAAACAAAACTTTCCGGTTTGGATTTTTGGCTGCAATATCTTTCACTATGGATATCATCGGTGTAATACCGACGCCCGCAGAAACCAATGCTATAGGACGCAGGTCTTGAATGTCCGGCGTAAAGTTGCCGCTTGGAAAGCTTACGTTAATACTGCTGCCGACTCTGGTATGCTGATGCAGCCAGTTTGATACATTGCCCTGTGGCTTGTATTCATCACCACCCTCACGTTTTACGGTGATCCTGAGCGTATCTTTCTGCGGTGCATCAGACAAGCTATATTGCCTGATCTGCCTTAAGTTCAAATCTTCAATATGCACAGCGACACTGATATATTGACCAGGCTTAAAAGCAGGCAGTTGAGTGTGGTCATCTGCACGCAAGGTGAACGATACAACATTGTCTGACTGATGCAATTTCTCAGTGACTTTAAGCTTGATCCATTCATCTGGCTGCTGGTTATTCTGTTTGTACAGTGCAGCTTCAGTCGTGATGAGTGCATCCGCTAAAAGTCCGTACGCCTCTTCCCATGCGGCTATTAACTCAGGCGTGGCTGCATCGCCAAGTACGGCTTTAATCGCGCCGATTAAATGACTGCCAACAATAGGGTAATGCGCAGGCTTGATTCCGACAGATACATGCTTATGCACGATTCTTTCAATAACCGGTTTTAGTGCATCTGTGTTGTCAATATTTGCAGCGTAGGCGAATACGGCAGCGGCCAGAGATTGCTGCTGCGAACCATTGGCCTGATTCCCCATGTTAAACAGGTTCATGAGTTCAGGATGCGCGTCGAACATGTTTTTGTAAAACAAGGTTGTAATTGCCAGCCCATGCTGCCTGAGTACGGGAACACTTGCATCTATGTATGGTTTTGCTGATCTTGATAACATAAAATCTCCTAAAGTTGCATACAATATGCAACATATAACTTCAAAAAAAACACTCGGGCGAGTGTCTGCTAAACTGACTGTTGTTTAATAAAAATAAATGTGAACTAGCCTAGGGCATAACGCTGATGCAATTCAATAACTGCTAGCTGCGTTTTTTTATCGACAATACTCTGCAAGGTGTATTGATTCATTTCCTCATAAAACTTGTTAAGTCCGTGATCCAGGATTTCTTTTAAATTGCAGCGGCCATTTAATGCACAAGGTGGATCATTACAATTAATGAGAGAGGTTTTGTTTTCCAGTTCTTTCAGGATATTGCCTAATTTCAGCTGGTTTGCATTGGCACCCAGTTTCAGGCCACCGGTTCTGCCACGGGTCGTCGAAATCCAGTTTAATTTATTAAGGCGGGTTACCACTTTAATCAGATGATTTCTTGGAACATTAAATTGCTGTGCAATTTCTTGAATAGTGACAACCTGACCGTTCACTTCTTGTGACAGATACATTAAAACTCTTAAGCCAAGATCAGTAAATTTTGTAATTTGCATATAAAGTATTTTATATATGTTGTATATTATATGCAACATATTAAGCGGTATTTTTAAACTCATGATATTTAATGATCAGTTGAGATTAGAAATCTTTATTTATTGAATAGGATAAATTAAATGGCACTCAAAAATAACGGGTTTGCTACCAACTGTATTCACGCCGGGGAAATCGCTGACCAGTTCGGGGCGCCCCATACGCCGACCTATGATACGACGACCTTCAAGTACAGTTCGACGGCAGACATGCTGGACGTGATTGAAGGCCGCAAGCCTGGTTGCTTTTATACCCGGTATGGATCCAACCCAAGCATCACGAGTGTTGAGGCAAAACTGGCAAGCCTTGAGCATGCAGAAAGCGCGCTGGTATTTGCCTCGGGCATGGCCGCAATTTCTGCAACGCTGCTGGCGCATGGTGAGCATGGCATTATTTGCCTGGGTGAAGTTTACGGTGGCACATGGGAGTTACTGACAAAACAATTACCCGCACTGAATCGTCATATTCAATTTCTAAAAGCTAATGATATCGAAGGATTCAAGCAGCATTTAGCAGCCGGATGCAGTCTTGTTTTCTTCGAAACACCGTCTAACCCACTGCTGGAGATCATCGATATATCTTTGATTTGCTCACTGGCGCATAGCTATGGTGCCAAAGTGGCGATTGATAGTACATTTGCCACCCCGGTAAACCAGCAGCCTCTGACACTGGGCGCCGATATTGTAATCCACAGTGCGACTAAATATCTCGGCGGGCATAGTGACCTGACCGGAGGTATGGCAGCAGCTGCAGATGATATGCTGGAACCGATGCGTAGCTGGCGAAAGAATCTGGGTCAGGTTCTGTCACCAGATGCGTCGCACTTGCTTGCACGCAGCCTGGCAACGCTGGAGGTGCGGGTTCTGCGCCAAAATTCTACCGCTTTATACTTGGCAAATGTGTTGCAACAACACCCTTTGGTGCAAGAGGTTTATTACCCTGGACTTGATAATTTCATTGGGTACGAAGTCGCAAAACGACAAATGAATGGCTTTGGAGGTATGGTTTCGATAAAAGTTGAGGGCGATGGTGCATCTGCTACAAAAATGGTTGATGGCCTGCAATTATTTGCTTTAGCGGCAAGTCTTGGCGGTGTAGAAAGTTTGGTTTCACAGCCGGTGTTGACTTCACATCGTGATCTGAGCCCGGCAATGCGAGAGTCGCGTGGTATCACAGATAATTTAATAAGACTGTCTATCGGTCTTGAAACTGCCGAAGATCTGGAACATGATCTGATACAGGCGCTTTCTGCGCTTAGCAGCATTTAACATCCGATAGCCACTTAAGATATGGCTATGCTCATCTGCAACGTCAAATTAAAAAGCAAACAGGCATGACTGTGCTGTCATTATCAACTTTAAAGAAATCAATTTATGGCTAAACAATATCCTGCGCTCACTGACCATCTGATAGATTTTATTTCGCAACAAAAAATATTCTTTGTGGGCACGGCAACAGCTGATAGCCGAATCAATGTCTCCCCCAAGGGGATGGATTCGCTACGGATTATAGATAACAATAAATTACTATGGCTTAATTTAACTGGCAGTGGAAATGAATCAGCCGCACATGTACAAAAAGACTCGCGGATGACCATCATGTTTTGCGCGTTTGAAGGCCCGCCGATGATACTGCGCCTTTTCGGAACAGCAAGGGTTATTCACAAAAGTGACAATGACTGGCAAGCGCTGTTTGCAAGTTTCAAACCACTGCCCGGGGCACGCCAGATATTTGAATTATCCATAGACTTGGTGCTCACCTCATGTGGAATGGGTGTGCCTTATTATGCTTATGAAGATGACCGGGATATGCTTCTGACGTGGGCGGAGAAAAAAGGCGATGCAGGTTTAAAACAATACTGGCAGGAAAAAAACCAGTTAAGCCTTGATAACATACCAACTAATATCGATGCAAACAATGACTAATTACTAAAATGCTATTTGTGTCATATTGATTGTATCGCATTGAAGTTTATGGCCTTTATTCTGTAATAGCGTTTTTATCCAGCAGTAATTTTTCCAGTTCCAATAACGGTAATGGTCGGCTGAATAAATAGCCTTGTATTTGATCGCACTCATATTTTTTCAGATAATCTAACTGCGCGATTGTTTCAACGCCTTCTGCAATTACGTCTAATTTCAGGCTGTGTGCAATCCTGATGATCGCTAGCGCCATTGCTGCATCGTCAGGATCGCTGGTGATATTGCGAATAAACGCGATATCAATCTTTAATTTATCAATAGGAAATCGTCGCAGATAGGCCAGGCTAGAGTAGCCGGTGCCGAAGTCATCAATCGATATCTGCAAACCTTTTCTTTTGAGATTTTCCAGAGTTTCGATGGTTTGATTGGTGTTCATCATCAGGGTGCTTTCAGTCAACTCCAATTCCAGCAGATTAGCCGGAACGTTATTGTCACCAAGCGCTTTAAAAATCTCTTTTTGCAGATCACCCTCGCTAAACTGACGACTGGAAACATTGACAGATACTTGTATCTGCCCAATTGATGAGTGTATCCATAAATCGATTTGTTTACATACCTGCTGAATCACCCAACTTCCAACAGTGACGATAAGGCTGGACTCTTCAAGCACCGGGATGAACTCTGCCGGCGACACTAAACCTTTGCCCGGACGCTGCCAGCGTATTAATGCTTCAAGACCAGAAACACGCCCGCTTTTGATATCAACTTTAGGCTGGTAATACAAAATAAACTCATGATTCAATACCGCTTTATGTAAGGCATTTTCCAAATCTAGTCTTGCTAACATTTCGACGTTCATTTGCGCGGTAAAAAAACGATAAGTATCACGTCCTGCATGTTTAGCGCGGTACATTGCGGTATCTGCATATTTAATCAAGGTTTCAGTGTCTGATGCATCGTCAGGATGAATGGTTATGCCTATGCTGGCAGTCACGGTCATTTCGTGACCCTTGAGATCGAAAGGTATGCGTAATATTTCTCTGATTTTATTTGCGACAATCGACGGGTTGTGGCTTTCATCTTCCATCACCAGAATGATGGCGAATTCATCCCCGCCCAGACGGCCAACAGTGTCCCTGATGCGCACACACTGAACTAGGCGATTGCTGAACTGAACCAGTAATTCATCACCGATTGCATGACCCAGCGTGTCGTTTACGATTTTGAAGTGATCAAGATCAATAAACAGCACGCTAACCAGGCGGTTGTCCGTAGCGCTTGCGATTAAAGCTTTCGAGAGCGCTTCATAAAACAGTTTCCGATTCGGCAAGCCCGTAAGCACGTCATAATGTGCCATGCGATGCAAACGTGCACCGGCTTCTCGGCGTTCGGTAATATCACGCTCTACCACAATGATTTTCCAGCGTTCTTCAGACAGTTCCGCTTGCTGACGCAACTCTATCCACATTTGTGAGCCATCCAGGCGCCTGCGCATGTACTCAATTGGTTTTGCAGGCAAGCCACTGGCAATCAGGTCGTCATAGACAGATTCAAGTGCGGCACGATTCGTCAGGTTTACTTCCCACGGCGGCATGGCAATCATCTGATCACGTTGCTTGTTGTGCAGGTTGCACGCAGCATCGTTTACATGTACATATTTCATGGTGGCGCGATCAATCAGATAAATAGCATCAGTCGTACCATCCATGGCGAGTGCTAAATAGTGTAATCTTTCCTCTGCTTGCTTTCGTTGCGTAATATTGACATGCATGACTACAGCGCCACCCGTGCTGCTATTTGTCAAAGGCGTTACCGTCATCAGGAACCAGTGCTGCTGGGTGGGCGAATGGCAGGGGTACTCAATCATAAAGCTCTGTTCGCTGCCTACCAGTACTGATCGAATACCTTCAGCAACCTGCTCGGCCTCAATAGCATTATTGCCAATAGCAAGATCACAAATTTCAAGGTAATTGGTACCCACGCCATGTTTGCTATCAATGAGCATGTTAAGGTCGGCAAATTGCTGCCATCCTTCATTTACCGAGATGATTAAGCCTTGTGGATCAAGCAAGGCAATATGTGCAGGCAGCGCGTTGAGTATCGCTGCCTGTCTCGTGGTCTCGTTGCTGCGTAATTGCTCTTGAGCATGCTGTAATACAAACATGCGGCCATCAGTGCCAGCTACAGAATCTACCTCACCTGCTGTAAGCTCTTCCAGGCGTTGACCAGCCTTATTCAGCACTTCGATTAAAGCGGAAACTTCTGTATTTTCACCTAGGGCAGGAGGCTTTGTCATGTTGGTCATTCAGTTCGGGCATCCAGCCCCAATGCTTGCAATATGATCTCTGTCTGGCTGAGTGTTCCTACAATTTTTAATACGGGAAATGGTGATAGCTTTACAAGCGTAGGCGTCATGAAGATACCGGCATCCAAGGTCTGGCAAGGTTCCTTGAATACATCTATTACCTCAATATCATAATCGTCTGCCAAGTATGTCTGGCAAAATTTTCTCAGGTTAGCAAGTGCCTGCATGGAGTTTTGCGTATCACCGGCAACGTAAAGCCTGAACTTGAATTTGATTACGGTAGGCGGGCTCATGGTTTGTCAACCTTATTAGCTGTATCAGCGATATCGGCACCGCGTAGTTCTTTCATACGTTCCAGACCGCGAGATTGCTCACGCTCGCGGCTCTCTGTTGTGCGTTGCAACAGGGTTTTTTCCACTTGTTTCGCAACCAGTTCAGTTTGCAGAGATTTGGCGCGTACTTCGAGTACAGCTTCTTCCGCATCCAGGCTCACTTTTTTGAGTTGAGCTGCCACTTCAGCAACCTCATTGGCTACACGCTCTGCGCTCTCTTTTTCCCAACGCATCGTACCCATTAACACTTCACCGCCCGCGGTGTAGATGTCGGCTAAAGTCACGCCATCGTCACTCAGAATCAGCTCACGCACTTGATTGGAATGTGATGTGCCACGAGATTTGATAATCGACATGCCGCGGTTGCGTTCACCAGCTTGCACTAAGTAGTTAAGGTGCAGCCATGTGTCAGCCAGTGTTGATATTTGTAATGGGCTGCCGCCATCAGTTTGGCCAGACATCTCATCTAACAGGCTGGTACAAACCAGCGTGATGCCATCAGATTTAGACCAGTCAATCAAACGTTCAGCTACGCCATTGGCAGTTAATTCATTGCCAGCTTTGGAAAGTGCCGATACTGGATCAATCACCAGGCAGCGCGCTTTATGCTCCTTGGAAAGGGTTTTGATGCGTACTAGTAGCGTTTCTGCACTGCCGGTGATGGTGCGGGCAGAGATCATGCGTAACAGGCCGTTATCTACAAACCGTTGCAGCTGGATACCTACCGAGGTCAAGTTGCGGATGACTTCTGAGCCATCGGAATCGAAGCTGACGAACATAGTAGGCTCGCCACGTTCACAAGCCGCCTCAGCAAATGCACCGCTGAGGGTGGTTTTAGCGGTACCGGGGAAACCGGTGATGAGCACGCTGGAGGCGCGGTAATAGCCACCCCCGAGCATGGTATCCAGACGCTCCACACCGCTGGTCACGCGCTCATTCGTGACTTCTGCATCTACGCGCCCCAGTGTGCGTGCAAGCGCAACATCAAATCCATTTTTGCCGATTACGAATGGTGATTCGTCTTCATCGAAACTGGAGCCGCGGAATTTCTGAACGCGCAGATTGCGTTGTGACACACCTTGTATGACGCGGTGATTGAGCACCACTGCACAATCCACCATGAACTGCATAAAGCTGAAAGATTGCTGGTCAACAGAACTGTGGTCATCTCTACCGGCTTTTGCGGTAATCAGTCCCGTGAGTTCATTCTCTAATAGCCATGCATGCAATCGGTAGATTTCATGTCTTCTGGCCGCGGCATCGGGCAGAAGCGATATTACAATATCCAGGGCATCGAACACGATGCGTCGCGCGCCCATTTCTTTTACTTTGGCTTCTAGTGCCGCCAGCATGCCGCTGATGTCAAAGTTGCCTGACTGAATGAAGTCTGGCTTTGGCTGCGCATCAAGGAAAAATAATTGATCTGAAGGTAACTCATCCAGCTTCCAGCCGAAGCTTTCAAAGTTAGATATGATGCGTTTAGGGGCTTCTTCAAAAGCCACGAATATGCCGGGCTCTTTGGAGTCTCGAACGCCATGGGTTAAGAACTGCATGGCGAATATGGTTTTTCCTGAACCAGCTCCGCCAACGAGTAGAGTTGTTCTGCCGCTAGGCAGTCCCCCATCAGTGATTTCATCAAAACCAGTGATGCCCGTGGGGGCTTTGTAGCTTGTTGTGTTCAGTGTAACAGCAGTATTTGCCATGAGCTTCTCTCTTTAAGAAACATCTGGCAGTGGTATCAAAATGCTAGCTTCGCTAGCTCTGTCAGTAAAAGGTTATTTTATGATTACAAGCACTACTGTACTCCAGTCTGCCGTATTGAGGTTAAACGTTTCGCTTTCTCAAAAGACTATTTACGCCGTTGTCAGCTGGAGTTACAAGACAGCTGCAGGGCTGGCTGCTTAAGTTGCAAGGTGCGCAATGCCATTGTCATCTTTAAGCAATCGGATTTACTCATAAATGCCGCCTCCGGCAAATACAGCCATGAATGCTTCATGAATTGAATGGGCATGAAATTTGGATACACAGCAGTTTCCATTGCTGGAAAGATGCAATCTCAATAACACTTCAATATCATGCAGCGTTAGCGATAAGCCGGTACTCACCAGTTCAGGCTCTTGTCCATGGTTGATGCTATATGTAGCGCCGCTGCTGTCAATCAACCTATCCTGAGTTTGCACATGCGTTAGCTGCTGCTTAGCTTTGCTGGCGAACTGTGCTGCATCAGAGATAAATATCAGTTCATCATCGGCATGCAGTTTAATAATGGCCGGCCATTGCACCAATTGCCCTGGTTGTGACATATTTATTTGAAGCGCCATAAACCAGCCATATCCATACTCCATATTGCGAACGGTACTATTTTAGTAATCATCATTAATGGTTACTAGTATGTGAACAATGAAAACCCGGTTGAGTTCCCATAGCAAACCAATCTAAATGTGTTACACAGTAAACATGAGTAAATCCCGCATAGCATGTACATCATCTATTAATTAGTATTTAATAGGCTCATATTAAAGGGGGAAATAAAAATGTATTCCATTATTGGCTTATTGATTCTTGCGCTGGATATATTTGCAATTATAAAAATAATTCAGAGCTCAGCATCGGGCACAGAGAAAATACTTTGGATTTTATGTGTGCTGATATTCCCGGTTGCGGGCATGATTATCTGGTTTTTTGCAGGGCCGGGTGGTAAAAAAATATAGCAAAATAAAGTACGGGCAATAGTTTTAATGATATCAAGACTATTGCCCGTGGTATTTTGCTATTTAGGCTATCTACAGCTGGCCACAACTGATATTTGATACTGCTAATCAGTTCAAAGCGGCCAGCTTAAAGATAGTGACTGCATTGGTATTGCTTTGTCGAAACAGATTTTCTGGTTTCAGCTTATCTGTTATTGCGGTTGTCATAGTCACGGCCGTTATCTCTTCCGCGATTATCGTGGTCGCGGTTGTCATGGTCACGCCCATTGTCTCTTCCACGGTTGTCATAATCACGGCCTCTGTATTTTCCACGGTTGTCAGAGTGGCCTTTAAACCTGGTTTCTCTTGGGTAATGGCTACGTGGCAGATCTATCCATGGACCATTTTTCGCATTTGAATAGCGCCAGTTATCGTGATCATAGTAATAGTAGTATCCGCTCTGGTAGTAATACGGCTCCACACCCAACTCCACTACGACAGGCAGTGCCGGCGCTACAACTACAGCACGGCTATGCTCTGGCGCTACTACGCAGCCGCTTAGCATGAGTGCCGCGAATGGCACAACGATTAACATTTTAAACATTTGATTCTCCTCAATAATCGGCGCATCAGTACTACAATCACTAACTCTGCGCCTGTCAGGGTCAGCAAATTACGGCTATGTAAATATTAAATGCAGTTTTGTATACTGTCTGTACGCTAACGCACATGCTTGTGAATAGTTAACAAAAAGGTGCTTTAAGTACCAAGGAAAGGAAGATATTGCTCGACTGCGTTGAGCCGTTTTACAATCGTATCAGGCGCTGCTGAGCTTTCTTGACTGAAGGCAATTGCATGATGAATCTCATCTTTCACGATATGTCTGATAGATAAGCGAGTGCTTTGATGCAATAATATTCCATGATTTCTGTACATAACCAACAATCTGCTTTACTCGCTGCAAATGCGAACGATGCTTCCCTATGGCTTGAGTCTTCACTACAGCGTTTCTCACCTGCCGAAGCCGAGTTGATCCGCCATGCCTGCGATTTGGTTGTCCCGCTCTATTCCGGACATATCGAACTGACAGGCGCACCACTGTTGCAGCATGCGCTGGGTGCCGCGACGATTCTGATTGACATGAATATGGATGCAGAAACAATTGCCGCTACCATACTGCATGCGGTACCGGAGTGTATGGAGGATTGGCGGTCAATACTGGAAACCAGTTTCGGTGCCAATATTGTCGGATTGGTAGACGGCATTTCACGCATGGAGCAAATTCAGGAGTTCAGCGAGATCGGCGGCTTGCAAGAACCAGCGCGTAAAAATGGTGATCAGCCACAGCAGATTGAAGGCCTGCGCAAAATGCTGCTGGCGATGGTGCAAGACATTCGTGTAGTACTGATAAAACTCGCCGAGCGCACGCAAACCTTGCGTCATTTGTCTGGGGCTAGCCCTGCCTTGCAGAAACAGATTGCACAGGAAAGCCAGGGAATTTTTGCGCCGCTGGCTAACCGCTTAGGTGTGTGGCAGATCAAATGGGAGCTGGAAGACCTCGCGCTACGCTATCTGGAACCTCAGCTCTACAAAGAGGTTGCCAAGATGCTGGATGAGCGCCGCGTCGACCGCGAGCAGTACATCATTGATGTCGTGGCGCAGCTCAAGTCCGAGTTGAACCAGACTGGCATCAAAGGCGAAGTGACCGGCCGCCCCAAACACATCTACAGCATCATCAAAAAGATGAAGAGCAAGCATCTGGACTTCAGCGAGCTTTATGATGTGCGCGCGGTACGGATTCTGGTAGATGACATTAAAGACTGCTATGCCGCGCTCGGTATGATTCACAATTTGTGGCAGCCAATTCCCGGTGAATTCGACGATTACATCGCACGACCCAAGAGCAATAATTACCGTTCGCTGCATACCGCCGTCACCGGGCCGCGCGGCTTGGCGCTGGAAGTGCAGATACGTACTTTTGAGATGCACCAGTATTCAGAGCTGGGGGTTGCGGCACACTGGCGCTACAAGGAAGGTGGCAAATCCGATGCCAAGTTCGATGAGAAAATCGCCTGGCTGCGGCAGATTCTGGCATGGAAGGATGAAGTTTCTGATAGCGGCGACCTGCTGGAACAATTCAAAAGTGAACTGTTTCAGGATCGGGTCTACGTGCTTACTCCGCTCGGTAAGGTTATCGATTTACCTCAGGGATCGACGCCAATTGATTTTGCCTACACATTGCATACCGACTTGGGACACCGTACCCGTGGCGCCAAAATCAACGGTAGCATCGTGCCGCTCAACACCAAGCTGCAAAATGGCCAGCGTGTGGAAATACTGACTTCAAAACATGGCTCTCCGAGCCGCGACTGGCTGAATGCTACACTTGGCTATCTGCAAAGCCCGAGTGCGCGCGCCAAGGTCAGGCAGTGGTTCAAATACCAGCATTTTGATGAAAATGTTACACAGGGTCGTACTAAACTTGATCGCGAGCTGCATCGCGCTGGCGTCGGTGCACTGAATCAGGAAAAAATTGCACAGAAACTGCATTTCCAGAAACTGGAAGATTTTCTGGCTGCAATTGGGCGCGGAGATGTCAGTGAACATCAGATCGCCCTCGCTATTCAGGAAGAGGTCTCGCCCAAGCCGGAGGAAATCGCGCGGCCATTACTCGCTAAACGCGTCAGTACGTCAACATCCCAGACCGGTGTTATGGTTGAGGGCGTGGGCAACCTGCAAACCAGCATTGCCAAGTGCTGCAAACCTATGCCAGCGGAAGCAATTGTCGGCTACCTGACACGCGACCACGGGGTGACTATCCACCGCAAAGCCTGTAGCTTTATCGTAAGGCTGCCGGAGAATCGGCACAACCGAGTTCTGATTGCCCAGTGGGGTACCGGTCAGCATATTCGTACCGATGTTGATATCGAAGTGGAGGCTCACGACCGACAAGGGCTGCTGCGCGATATCAGCGATTTGTTTGTTCGCGAAAAAGTAAATGCCATTAAGGCTAATACCATGACCAGGAACAATCTGGCGCTGATGCAGTTTTCAATTGAGGTGTCGAGTCTGGAGCAACTCAGTCGCCTGCTGGCGTTGATCCAGCACGTGCCGAGCGTCATTGCGGCGAGGCGGCGGGACTGATGACTAACCGAGACCTCTGCATCACTGTTAAATATTAGTGCAAATTTTTTAATCCGTTCGTGCTTCACACTTTTCTAGCCATTTTAAAGGCTTAGAAAATTGGGGAAGACCTTAACGGTCTGAACTTGTCGAAGCATGGAGGATTGAAAATCAATAGGTCAAAAATTCCACCCTTCGACAAGCTCAGGGCGAACGGTGACTTTTTACCAATGGTATAGTTATGCAGAGATCTATCTCTGAAAAATATAAGCTAGTTTGCCTCTGTCAGCATATGCGCGACTGCGCGTTTCAATGGCGCAATACGATTGCCGATGCGCAGCGATGCTGTTCTTAGCAGGCGCGCAGGAATCGAGTCATCACCATAGAGTTTTGCAATGGCATGGGTGGCAATAAATAGCGGACGTGTCCTGATACGGTGCTTTCTTTCATAACGTTCAAGCAGGGCGGTGGCTGCGATATTGCCGCCGCGCGCTTGCGCTGCTTTAATTTCATCAGTCAGTACTTCTACACTGCACAGGCCAAAATTGAAGCCGTGCGCCGTTACCGGGTGCATACCGACAGCGGCATCGCCGATTAATGCGAAACGCTGAGCCACAATGCGGCTGGCGTAGGCTGTCACCAGCGGGTAGGCGTGCCGCGTAGACGCCAGTTTCATGTTGCCGAGCCGATGTTTGAATCGTATAGCGATTGCCTGATTAAAATCCACTTCACTCATGGCCATTAATTGTTGAATGTCAGCTGCCGGCAGCGTGATGACAACCGATGAGCGCATGCCATTCATCGGCAATAGCGCCAGCGTCTGTCCATAATCAAACCATTCCCATGCTACATGGTGATGCGGCAGGCTATGCTCCATCACACATACCATCATGGTTTTGCCGAAGTCGTGCATGGTCGCGGCGATTCCCATCGCACGCCGTGTTTCTGAAAAGCGGCTGTCTGCCGCCACCAGTAGCTGTGCCTGAACCTGTTCACCATTGGCAAGGCTGAGGTAAGCCCCTGCATGATCTGTACTTGCGGCGGTAATCTGCGCTTCTGTCAGCAGCGTGACAGAAGGTGATGCTTTCACTGCCCCATAGGCTGCTTTGCGTATGCACTGATTGGATATGAGATAGCCTAACTCCGATTTTTTACTATCGCGATGATTTATGTCCATGGCATAAAGAGATGGGCCATTCAGGACACGAGCATCGCGTAACGGTGAAATTGCTGCAGGATCAATACGCTCCCACAACCCAAGCGTATGCATGAGTTGGGCTGAGCGGTGGGTCAGCGCAATTTCGCGCCCATCGAACACCGGGTTGGCCAGCTGCGACTCATGCTGGCGCTCAACAATGGCAATGCGTAAGCCGCACCCGGCAAGTGCCTGTGCAAAACAAAGGCCGGAGGGCCCTGCACCCACAATAACAATATCGAAATTCATGGTAATCCGATCCAGAATATTTGACTGGTAAAGATCGCTCATCATTGCGGTAAATACAAAAGGTAGCTTTGATTCAGGTCAATTAGTACTAGGTTTGAAAATAATCCGCCTATATTCCTGTATCAGCCTATGATGAACGTCTTGATGATGACGTTAGTCCAAATTTGATGACGCATGTCATTGATTGCGGAAGCAGTAACGGTGGGCATCACAAATCAGTTTGATGCTGAATACTTTAGGAGAAACATCATGGCAAAAGGACAGCAACGCAAGAATAAGGAAGTAAAAAAGCCTAAGCAGGATAAAAAAGTGGTAGTGGTGTCAGGATCTTTCATACCAAAGCCAGTTGCAGTAAAAAAATAGATAAGCTTTGAAACAGTTTTCCTTTAATTGGGGAAGCGTTATTGACTGAACAGCCTGTTCTTAGTATAGTGCCGGCCTTCGGCGTGTAGCGTAGCCTGGTAGCGCGCCTGCTTTGGGAGCAGGATGTCGGGAGTTCGAATCTCTCCACGCCGACCAGATTTAAAATTGTTGTAACAACTGGTGGCAGAGCCAGTGAGTAAAAAAGGAGCTTAGGCTCCTTTTTTTATGCAAAAACGCATCATTCACAGCACAAGTTATGTTGCCAAGTTATTCGTTTGCTACCCCATGCGGCACATGTCCGGTTGCGACATGCTGGCGCGCAGAGTCACAGTGTTTGCGCTGGTCATCAAAGAAAATATCTGCACCGAAGGCCTTAAGAAATACGCCTTTATCTTTTCCGCCCAGAAATAAAGCTTCATCAATGCGAATATTCCATGCACGTAAGGTGCGTATCACACGCTCATGTGCAGGTGCGGCACGCGCAGTGATCAGTGCTGTACGTATTGGCGATGTGTTTTCTGGGTAATCCAGCTGTATCTGGTGCAGCATCGCCAGAAAGTTCTTGAATGGCCCGCCTAGTAAAGGTTTTTTAGCGGCAGTCGCTTCGTTGTTCTGAAATGCGTCCAGGCCGCTTTGTTTGTAAATGCGTTCAGACTCATCTGAAAACAGCACTGCATCACCATCGAACGCGATGCGTAACTGTGAGGGATGCGTAGCGTCTATAGCTTCGGTTGAGGTAGATGACATAATGGTGGCTGCCGCAAAGCCAGCCTCAAGTGCCTTACGTACATCATCCGGATCTGCAGAAAGAAACAAATGCGTACCAAAAGCCGAAATGTAAGGATGCGTACTTGCGCCTTTGGTGAATGCTGCACGTCCGATGTCGAGTGCATGATGCTGGATTGAGTTAAAAATACGCAGTCCGGTATCGGCGCTGTTGCGTGAAAGCAGAATCACCTCTACCCTTGGGTGCGCCGGGTCAACTGCGTTAAGCGCAAGCAGTTTTTTTACCAGGTTAAAGGCGACGCCGGGTTTAAGCGGCACGTCTTCATTATCAATCTGGTGCTGGCAGTAAGCATCGACGCCTGCGTTTTCAAAAATGGCATGGCTTTCATCCAGATCGAACAGGGCGCGCGATGAAACCGCAATGACAAGTTTTTCAGCTAATACATTACTCAATCCATATCCATTCTTAATTATCAGCTTATCTCTTTCGCAATACTTTAGCAGAGCTTTACTCAATTGTTGATGGCGTAAGGGTAATTTAAGAAAAATAGCTTCTGAGCTGATGATATAGGTGACCTCTTATCTTCACGGTCAATTTTTAAAATTGACCAAAGTCAAGGATATGGGGTGGGCTATCCTGTACATTCTGCAAGTCATTTACATTAACAGGGAGATCGCAATGGCTACGAGATTTACTAAATCCATGGCGCGTAATATTTTCTTCGGCGGGTCGCTGTTCTTTTTCCTGCTGTTTCTTGCGCTTACTTTTGATACCAATCAGAAGCTGCCCAAGCGCGACAACAGCCAGAACCTGACGGCTTCGGTCATACATGGCAAAAAACTGTGGGAGACCAATAACTGTATCGGCTGCCATACTTTGCTGGGTGAGGGTGCATATTTTGCACCGGAGCTTGGGAATGTCTACATCCGTCGCGGCCCTGATTTCATCAAGGCATGGATCAAGGCGCAACCGACAGGCGCACCGGGCAGAAGGCAAATGCCGCAATTCAATTTTACGGAGCAGGAGTTGGAAGATCTGGTTCAGTTTCTGAAATATACCTCAGAGATTAACACCAACAATTGGCCTCCGAACATCGAAGGTTAACCGTCACAATTACCAGGAGGCATTATGCAATATCAATCTCAGGCCGTGGCGAAGCCTTATT
>Ga0208114_1000117_pt1 | contig 20109 bp, 17 predicted proteins | sample LakWasMeta2_LOW4_2_FD_183854 | JGI IMG/M metagenome (GOLD analysis project Ga0208114, IMG submission 183854) | Freshwater sediment methanotrophic microbial communities from Lake Washington under simulated oxygen tension - Sediment Metagenome... | ecosystem: Environmental > Aquatic > Freshwater >... | reverse complement strand
TCCACTGGTTAAAATCGAGGTGTCATCAAAATCACACCCGTTCTACACTGGTAAACAAATGATTCTTGACACTGCCGGTCGCGTTGATAAATTCCGCAAAAAATACGGTATGTAATGATTACTTGCGAGGCTTCTTGCAAATAATTATTGATCAAAAGGCAGCCTAGGCTGCCTTTTTGCTTTAATGTTACACTTCTTTAATGCTACATTCGCCCTTAACCAGACTAGGCTGTAATAGTCGACCTACAATAATACTAATTCGCTACCATTATGCGCTTTCAACTTGATCACGACTGGCAAGGCAACATGTCCACACCGCGCGCGCGCATAGGTGAAAATGCCAAAACCCATCTACTGCTTGTGCTCTGTGCAATCTGGATATTATTCGGCTTAACCGGACATGCCCCTTGGAAACCGCTGGAAAGCACCAGTATTACCATCGTTAAGGGCATTATTGATGGCGGCAGCCTTATTGCCCCGCTGGCAGCTGGGGAGTCAACATTAGACTCGCCGCCGCTCTACTATCTGACAGCGGCAGCCAGCGCACAATTATTCAGTCCGTTTTTAAGCCTGCACGATGGCGCACGACTCATCAACGCCATCTGGGTCACGATAATTCTGCTCATGGTTGGCATGACCGGTCGTGAACTATGGGTACGCGGCGTAGGCCGCCACGCTACGTTCATCATGGTCGGCACCATTGGTCTGGTAATGAATGCGCATAGCCTGAATACTGAAATTGCCGGTATGGCAAGTGCAGCTACCGGCTTCTATGCACTTGCGCTTTCAAAACGTCGTCCCTGGCGCGCCAGTGGCCTGCTGGGTCTTGCCCTAGGTGTAGGCTTTTTAACAGATGGATTAGTAATACCGATTATTTTACTCAGCACATCAGTATTGCTGGCGCTGATTTTCAAACCTTGGCGCACTGCCAGCTTTGCTAAAGTGTTAATCACTGCAGTTTTAATCGCCAGCCCAATAGCGCTGAGCTGGCTTGCCCTGCTCTATTTCCAGCAACCGACTATATTCAGCCAATGGTTAAATGCCAGCTTAAATGCATTCAAGCTACAGAATCACTTCTACTTTCTTCGCATCCTGTTATGGTATGCATGGCCTGCACTGCCACTGGCCATATGGGGTCTATGGCGCAATCGTGACAAGCTGCTCTCCAAACCTAAATTCCAGCTCATTATCGTTTTTTTCGCATGCAGCCTGTTCTTTTTAGGTTTCAGCGCACAGTCTAAAGACATTTATGCGATGCCATTGCTCTTACCGCTCGTAGCACTCGGTGCCGGTAGTGTTGAATATTTGAAACGCGGCGCAGCCTCTGCATTGAACTGGTTTGGCATCACACTGTTTGGCATGATTGGCTTCTTGATCTGGTTAGGCTGGATAGCCATGGCGACTGGTCACCCGGCCAAAATTAAAGAACGCATGCTGTTTTTATCTGGCGCTACCAGCGCAGATATACAGTGGTTCATGCTGCTGCCTGCAATACTGGTGACTGCAATCTGGCTATTCACCTGCATACGCGCTAAACAAGGTAATCGTTCCACCGTCACTAACTGGGCTGTAGGCATGACATTTGGCTGGAGCTTGCTCATGTCATTATGGCTGCCTTGGATCGACTCGGCTAAAAGCTACGAGCCGGTGTTTACCGGCATCTATAAAATGCTGCCGACAAACACGAGTTGCGTTAACAGCCTTGGCGTCGGGCAATCACAACGCATGCTGTTTAGTTACTACACCAGTATTAACTTAAAGTCTGTTGAAACAACCGAACTGCTTAATTGCAATTTCTATCTGATCCAGGACGAGAGAGGCGTTGCGAGAATGCAGCCGAGTGATGACTGGAGATTAATTTGGCAAGGAAAACGCGCGGCTGATCGCAAAGAGAGTTTCAGGCTATTCCAGCACAGATGATTTTAGAACCTGCGCTTGTTTTAAACAGGCTCAATTCAATAGAGTGGCGCGCCCCATAACAGGTTTGCCACTGCATTCTAATTACGCCTAAACTTGCAGATAAGCTTTAATTGCAGTTTGCACTTGCTGGTGTAAACCCTGACCGCCCTGATCATTCACATATTGTGCAATCTGTTTGCGCATAGGCAATGCCCAGAACTTGTTGAGGTGGCCGGCAATATCCTGCTGGGCGTGGCTTTGATCAGGATAGGATTCATAAAAATCACCAATCTGATTTGCCATTGAAATTAAGCGCTGAATATCCATATTTGCAGTTTCTATCTAATAAATTCTTAATATTGGTTGAATCAAGTTATTGATTCAAGATTCTTTCATTGTGGCTATACACCACAAGCCGATTCTGTCTGGCAAAGCCAACCAGCGCCAAACCGCATCGCTCTGCTACTCGCACGGCCAAACCAGTCGGCGCGGAAACTGCTACCAGCATTGCCACACCGGCCGTTGCCGTTTTTTGTACCATCTCAAAACTTGCACGGCTGGTGGTAATTATAAAGCCGTCTAGCTGCTGCCCTTGCTGGGTACGCATTTTCTGCAATGCCCCTATCAGCTTATCCAGAGCATTATGCCTGCCGACATCTTCACGCACGATGCTGACTGTTCCGTCCAGCAGTACAAAGGCACTGGCATGCGTGGCGCCCGTTTCCTGCTGCATCAACTGATGCGCCTGAATTGCCATCAAACCGCGTTTGATGCTTGTCGCTGCAAACATTACATCTGATTGCAGCGGCTGCGGATAACGCATGGCCTGGCTTAAACTCTCGGCACCACATAAGCCGCAACCGGTTTTACCCGCCAGAGTGCGGCGCCGGTCTTTCAGCTGCATAAAACGCTCACTGGCGATGTCACAGTGCAACTCTATGCCATCAGCCTGCACGCGCACTTCGACTCCATACAGTTCACCAGCGCTTTGCACGATGCCTTCAGATAATGAAAAACCTAAAGCAAAGTCTTCCAGGTCCTGCGCAGTGGCCAGCATCACGGCATGTGAAACACCATTGTAGATCAATGCAACCGGCGTTTCCTCAGCAAGGCAATCCTGCGCCTTCACCTGCTGACCATCCTGCCATTGCGTCACCTCATATGTGCTCAATGGCTTATCTAACAGCAGCGGCGATTCAAGTGTTGTAGACAACTTAACTCTTTACTGACTCAAATGGCTTCTGCTTTTTTACCGGCAAAAGCGATTTGCGCTTCACTGAAGCTCTTATAGTGCTTTTGCCAGTCAGACAGCTGGCTCACTCGTGATACCTGAACTGCAGTGACCTTATATTCCGGGCAATTGGTGGCCCAGTCCGAGTTATCCGTCGTAATCACGTTGGCACCAGACTCAGGATGATGGAATGTTGTATACACCACCCCTGCCTGTACGCGCTCGGTAATTTTGGCACGTAGCACAGTTTCACCCGCACGGCTGGCAATCCCTACCCAGTCACCTTCTTTAATACCGCGGTCTTCGGCATCATGCGGATGGATTTCCAGTATATCCTCAGGATGCCATGCAGTATTTTGTGTACGGCGGGTTTGTGCGCCAACGTTGTATTGCGACAGAATACGGCCTGTCGTCAATATGAGCGGGAACTTCGCATTTACTTTTTCGGTAGTCGGTACGTACTGCGTGATAAAGAACTTGCCTTTACCGCGCACGAACTCATCAATGTGCATGATCGGCGTGCCGTTCGGGTGCTCGTCATTACATGGCCATTGAATGCTACCCAGCTCATCCAGCTTTTTGAAGCTGACGCCATGGAAGGTTGGCGTCAGTAACGCGATTTCATCCATGATTTCCGACGCGTGCTGATAACCCATCGGGTAACCCAAGGCTTCTGATAATTTAGCGGTGATTTCCCAATCTTCATATCCGTTCTTAGGTTTCATCACACGGCGTACCGGTGAAATACGGCGTTCGGCATTGGTAAATGTACCGCTTTTCTCCAGGAATGACGCACCTGGGAAGAACACATGTGCAAACATCGCAGTTTCGTTCAGGAACAAGTCCTGCACGATCACGCACTCCATATTCTCCAAGGCATGAGTCACGTGCTGGGTGTTCGGATCAGATTGCACAATATCTTCGCCCACACAGTACAAGCCTTTGAAGCTGCCCTCAATGGCTTCATCCAGCATATTCGGAATGCGCAAACCAGGCTCACTGCTTAATGGTCGACCCCAAGCAGATTCAAACAAAGCACGTGTCGCATAATCAGCAACATGGCGGTAGCCCGGAAACTCGTGCGGCATTGAGCCCATATCACAAGAACCCTGCACGTTATTCTGGCCGCGCAATGGGTTTACGCCCACGCCTTCACGGCCGATGTTTGCTGTTGCCATTGCCAGATTGGCAATACCCATCACGGCAGTGGAACCCTGGCTATGCTCTGTGACGCCCAAACCATAATAGATTGCAGCGTTACCACCAGTTGCATACAGGCGGGCTGCAGCGCGGAGATCTTCAGCTTTCACCCCTATTTCTTCTGATAGTGCCTCTGGTGAGTTTTCCTGCCTGGACACAAAGTCCTGCCATGCTACAAATGAATCCCATTCGCAGCGTGCTTTAACAAAATCTTCCTGCACCAGTCCTTCGGTAACAATCACGTGTGCAAGCGCAGAAACTAAAGCAACGTTAGTACCCGGACGCAATTTAAGGTGGTAATCAGCACGCACATGCGGAGAATTCGCAACCAGATCAATTTCGCGCGGGTCGGCAATAATTAATTTGGCACCCTCACGTAAACGGCGTTTCATCTGTGACGCAAATACCGGGTGGCCATCCGTTGGGTTGGCGCCAATAATCAAAATCACATCTGACTGCATCACTGAATCAAAAGTCTGCGTACCGGCTGATTCACCCAGCGTTTGTTTCAAGCCATACCCGGTTGGGCTATGGCAAACACGTGCGCAGGTATCTACGTTATTTACACCGAATACAGCGCGAATCAGTTTCTGTGTGACGTAAACTTCTTCATTGGTGCAGCGTGATGAAGTAATACCGCCAATTGCATCCTTACCGTATTTTTCATTAATGCGGCTAAGTTCACTTGCCGCATAGCTGATCGCCTCATCCCAGCCTACCTGCTGCCAAGGGTCTTTAATGCTCTTACGTATCATTGGCGTGGTGATGCGGTCTTTATGCGTTGCATAACCCCATGCAAAACGGCCTTTTACACAGGAATGGCCATGGTTGGCGCCGCCATGCTTGCTCGGCGTCATGCGCACAACTTCTTCACCTTTCATTTCCGCATCGAAGCTACAGCCTACACCACAGTATGCGCAAGTAGTTGTCACGCTATGCTCCGGCGTACCGGCTTCAATCACGGTTTTTTCAATCAGGGTCGCTGTCGGGCAAGCCTGTACACAGGCACCGCAGGATACGCATTCAGAATCAAGGAAGCTCTTGTTACCGGCAGAAACTTTTGAGTCAAAGCCGCGACCGGAAATCGTCAGCGCAAACGTACCCTGCGTTTCTTCGCAGGCGCGCACGCAACGTGAGCAGACAATACATTTGCTCGGGTCAAAGGTGAAATACGGATTGCTTTCATCTTTAGCAGCTTTAAGGTGATTCTCACCATCATAGCCATACCGCACTTCACGCAGGCCAACAGCCCCTGCCATATCCTGCAGTTCACAGTCACCGTTAGTGGCGCAGGTCAGGCAATCCAGCGGATGGTCTGAAATGTAGAGCTCCATGGTACCGCGACGAATATCGGCCAGCTTTTGCGTTTGTGTATGCACCACCAAGCCCTCAGCTACCGGCGTAGTGCATGATGCAGGATAACCGCGGCGGCCTTCAATCTCAACCAGACACAAGCGACATGAGCCAAACGGCTCCAGGCTATCTGTAGCACATAACTTGGGCACCGTGACCCCCGCCAATGCTGCCGCATGCATAATTGAAACACCGTCAGGCACCGTTACCTGCCTGTCATCTACTGTCAGCGTCACTTTTTTAGTTGACTGACTGGTCGGTGTGCCGTAATCCGTTTTTGGATTGTATTTGATCTCGTCCATAATTTATCCCTGCCTGCGACTAGGCTGTTTTGGCCTGTGATGAAAGACCAACTGATGAAACACCAAAGTCTTCTGGAAAATGATTAAGCGCACTCAGTACCGGGTATGGCGTCATACCACCCAAGGCACAAAGTGAACCGTTCAGCATGGTGTCGCTTAAATCGCGCACCAGCTCAATATTTTTAGCGCGGTCTTTACCGGCAGTGATTTTATCAATCACTTCTACACCCCGCGTAGAGCCAATACGGCAAGGCGTGCATTTACCGCAGGATTCAACCGCACAGAATTCAAACGCATAACGTGCCATTTTTGCCATATCAACGCTGTCGTCAAACGCCACGATACCGCCATGCCCAAGCACTGCCCATAACTTGGCAAACGCTTCGTAATCGAGCGGGGTATCAAACTGGCTCTCTGGCAGATATGCACCAAGCGGACCGCCGACTTGTACGGCACGGATGGGTCTGCCGCTGGCAGAGCCGCCGCCATAGTCGTATAGCAATTCGCGCAATGTGGCGCCGAATGCGAGCTCTACCAAACCACATTGTTTAAGGTTACCGGCAAGCTGGATCGGCAATGTGCCGCGCGAACGCCCCATGCCGTAATCCGCATAGAACTGTGCGCCTTTATCCAGAATAATAGGTACTGTTGCCAGTGAAATTACATTATTCACCACGGTTGGTTTGCCGAATAAACCTTCAATCGCTGGCAATGGCGGTTTAAAGCGCACCAAACCACGCTTGCCTTCCAGGCTTTCCAGCAGTGAAGTCTCTTCGCCGCAGACATAAGCACCCGCAGCACGGCGCACTTCCAGATGGAAGGTTTTGCCACTGCCGAGAACGTTTTCACCTAAGTACCCTGCCTGATTGGCAACTTCAATCGCTTCATTCAGCACAGCCAAAGCATGCGGATATTCGGAACGAATATAGATATAACCTTGTGTTGCACCAACTGCCACACCCGCAATCGTCATGCCTTCAATCAGCACGAAAGGGTCACCTTCCATAACCATACGGTCAGAGTAAGTACCGGAGTCACCTTCATCGGCGTTACATACAATATATTTCTGTTCAGATTCGCAACCCAAGACCGTATTCCATTTGATACCGGTTGGGAATGCTGCACCGCCACGACCGCGCAAGCCTGAGTCTGTCACCGTTTTGACAATATCTGCACCGGATAATTTAAGTGCATTTTTCAGACCTTTGTAGCCATCATGCGCAATGTAATCTTGAAGTGATACTGGATCGGTGACGCCAACACGGGCAAAGGTCAAACGCTGCTGTTTTTTGAGCCATTCGATTTCTTCGGTCAAGCCCAGGCTCAAGGCGTGTGCTTTACCGTGGATAAAATCAGCATCAAACAATGAAGCCACATCTTTCACCTTGACCGGACCGTAAGCGACGCGGCCTTGTGCGGTTGCAACTTCCACCATCGTTTCCAGCCAGTACAAGCCGCGTGAACCATTGCGGATAATCTCGACATCCAAGCCACGTGATTTAGCTTCAGCCGCAATAGCGGCAGCTACTTTTTCAGCGCCCACAGCGAGTGCACTGGAATCACGCGGAATATAAACTTTAGTAACCATTACGCTTTAACCTCCGAAACCTTAGCCTCTGTAATCAGAGCGTCTAATTCTGCTGGAGATACACGCCCGTAAATTTCATCATCCATCACCACAGTAGGTGATAGTGCACAGTTACCCAGACAGTAAACCGGCTCCAGTGTAATTGCACCATCTGCCGTGGTCTGGTGGTAATCCACATTCAGGCATTGCTTGGCATGCGCTTCCAGCGCTTCAGAGCCCATGGCCTGGCAAGATTCGGCCCGACAGATCTGCATAATATGGCGACCCGGCTTGTGTGTACGAAAATGATGATAAAAAGTCACCACGCCGTGAACTTCTGCAACTGACAGACTCAAAGCTTTAGAGATGGATGTATAACAAGATTCCGGCACATATCCGACAGCATCCTGAATAGCATGCAAAAGTGGCAATAAAGCCCCGGGCTGCTGCCGGTGCTTGACAATTAGCGCTTCAATTACCGCTGCACTAATTTCCTGTGTTGTTTGTAAATCAGACACTATTCTCTCCGGATCAACTAAGGGAATACGGAACAAGTCGCCGAGCGAGATTAAAGTACACAGCGCACGGAACGCAGAAACCGAGATAGCATGCGGTATTCAGCGAGGTTGCGGGTCTATTAAATATAGCCGCAACGCAGCAATTTGCTCGCGCAGGCACTCACTCCGTGTTTCCCTAGCATTAATTAAAGTTAGTGCTAGTATAATACAGTTATTTACTACTAACTATACCGACCTGTAATGATTAAAAAAGTGCCCATGCCTGCACAGAAAATTCTTAGCGAACTACCCGGTGAACTAATAGACCAGTTTGGCCGCAAAGTTGACTATATCCGCCTGTCTATTACAGACCGCTGCGATTTCCGCTGCGTGTACTGCATGGCAGAAGATATGACATTTCTGCCACGTGAAGAGGTGCTGAGCCTCGAAGAATGTGCGCGACTGGTTAAAATCTTTGTCAGGCTGGGTGTGACTAAAGTACGCATCACCGGCGGCGAACCTCTGGTACGCAAAAACGCACTATGGTTATTTAACGAAATCGGCCATTTAGAGAACCTGAACGAATTAGTAGTCACCACCAATGGCAGCCAGCTGGAAAAACAGGCGCAGGATTTAAAAAGCGCCGGTGTCAAACGCATCAACATCAGTGTAGATAGCTTGAATAGTGAACGCTTCAAATCCATCACCCGTACCGGCGATTTGGATAAAGTGCTCAAAGGCATACAGGCAGCAAAACAGGCTGGCTTTGAAAGCATCAAACTCAACAGTGTATTGATGCGCGGTGTTAATGATGATGAAGCCCTGCCATTAGTAGACTTTGCTATCGAACAAGCCATTGATATTTCCTTTATTGAAGAAATGCCGCTGGGCGAAGTTAACCATACCCGCGAATCCACATTTGTCAGCAATGCGGATACGCTGAAACTGCTGCAAAGTAAATACGCACTTACACCCAGTACTCACAACAGCGGCGGCCCTGCCCGTTACTGGCAGGTAGCAAACACGCAAACCAAAATCGGCTTTATTTCACCGCACAGCCATAATTTCTGCGAAAGCTGCAACCGCGTGCGCATTACCTGCAAAGGCGAATTGTTTCTATGCTTAGGCCAGGAAGACAAAGTTGACCTGATGCCGCTGCTGCGTCAACACCCGGATGATGATATGCCTGTTATACAGGCGATCTTGAATAGCATGTCGATTAAACCCAAAGGTCACGACTTTGACTTGCGCCGCGCTGAGCCTGCGGTCATCAGGTTTATGTCACATACAGGCGGTTAAACGTGTCGATTTCAGCCATTATTCTTGCTGGCGGCAGGGCTAAGCGCATGGGCGGCCTGGATAAAGGCTTAATGCTATTTCATAACAAGCTGCTGATTACACATGTCATTACCCGCCTGTCGCCACAAGTTGACGAAATCATCATCAATGCCAATCGTGAATTAGAGGCCTATAAAGCATTGGGTTACCAAGTGCGGCAAGATGAAATCGCCGACTTTGCCGGACCGCTGGCAGGCATGCAGCTTGGGCTTAAATATGCTGCCAGTGACTACTTGCTTACAGCGCCATGCGACTCGCCCCTGCTCCCTTTAGACTTAGCCGACCGCTTACATGCAGCACTGCTTAAGCATAATGCAGATATTGCTATCGTAAGTAGCGATGGCAATACACACCCGGTGTTCTGCCTGTGCAAAAAGTCTGTACTGCCAGCACTGAATGATTACCTTAAGCACGGCGGCAGAAAAGTCAGTGAATGGCAGCAAAGTTTAAATCACGCTTATGTTGATTTCAGCGACTGCGCAGAGGCGTTCACCAACCTTAACACTCAACAAGACTTAGCCGATTTTGAGGCAAAAATTCCCCATGACTGTCACTAGAGTATTACCGGTTATCGGCATCTGCGCATCCGGCAGCAATACCGGAAAAACCACGCTCATTAATAAACTCATTATCGAATTGCGCAATCGCAATATCCGCGTTTCCGTCATCAAGCATGCGCATCACCACTTTGATATCGACCACCCGGGTAAGGATAGCTACGAAATTCGTGAAGCCGGTGCAGTACAGACTCTGGTCGCTTCAAATAAACGCTGGGCATTGATTACGGAAATGCAGCGCACCTCCAATCCGCCACACGAAGCAGACCTGGAATCATTGATTGAACTGATCAACCCGGATTATGCAGATTTAATTCTGGTAGAAGGTTTTAAAAATGCAGACATCCCAAAAATAGAAGTGCATCGCCCAGCTCTGGCAATGCCACTGTCATCGGCAAATGACGGCCATTTTATTGCTGTTGCCAGTGACGAACCGCTTGTAATACAAACTCAGCTACCTGTGCTGGACCTGAACAACATCAAACAAATTACAGATTTTATTCTGGAAGCAATCAATCGCAAATGACAAATCCGACCCTAACTCAACTGATTTTAAACCCGAGCTGCATGGACGATTACGACCCGAATTCCATGCCGGTAGAAAAAGCTCGCCAATTCATCAAACAGTATCTTGACCCGGTTGCCGAAACAGAAACTGTAACCCTGCATCAAAGCTTAGGTCGCGTGATCACGCATGATATCCAGTCCCCGGCAAACGTACCCAATTACGATAACTCGGCGATGGATGGTTACGCATTCAATTCACAGGACTTAAATACCGCACAGCTAAAAGTAATCGGTACTGCATTTGCCGGAAAAGCATTTAATGGATCTGTAACCAGTGGTGAATGCGTACGCATCATGACCGGTGCTGTCATGCCACAAGGGACTGATACCGTCGCCATGCAGGAGAAAGTACTACGTAATGGCGACAGCATTCAATTCACGGAAGCACCCAAGCCACGTGCCAACGTGCGTTACGCAGGTGAAGACCTGCAGCAAGGCCAGAATGTACTGTCAGCGGGGCATCTGATGCAAGCTGCTGATCTGGGCCTGCTTGCATCACTGGGGATTGCAGAGGTAAGTGTATACCGCAAATTAAAAGTAGCGTTTTTCTCTACCGGCGATGAGTTGGTTGCCATCGGCAAGCCACTGGCAACCGGTCAGGTATATGACAGCAACCGCTATACCCTGTATGGCATGCTGAGCAGGCTGGGGGTAGAGATGATAGACATGGGGGCAATTGCCGACGACCCGCTGCAGCTTGAAAACACCTTGCTGAATGCAGCAGCACAGGCCGATGTGATTATCACTAGTGGTGGCGTTTCTGTGGGCGAAGCTGATTACATGAAGGAATTACTATCCAAACACGGCCAGGTCATGTTCTGGAAAATTGCCATGAAACCGGGAAGGCCGCTGGCTTATGGCAAAGTAGGCAATGCGCACTACTTTGGCTTACCTGGCAATCCGGTAGCCGTTATGGTGACCTTTTACCAGTTCGTACGTGAGGCACTGCTAACGCTGATGGGTCAGCCGGCAACGCATGCATTGCCAATGTTCGAAGTTGAATGCACAGCACCTATCAGAAAGCTGAGTGGACGCACCGAGTTCCAACGTGGAATTCTATATACAGATGAAGCTGGTACATGGAAAGTTAAACCTACCGGTGCGCAGGGCTCGGCGATTTTGAGCTCAATGTCACTGGCTAATTGTTTTATTGTACTTGATGAAGAGACCGGCAACCTAGACGCTGGTACAAAGGTGCAAGTTCAGGTACTGCAAGGTCTAATCTGATTACCGGGAAGGCAGAAAAAACCAGCAAAAGCAAACTTGAAAATTAGCAACCATAAATCATGTGCGGTTGTTGTATAATTTTGCGTTACTTTCAACTTAACTACCCATTAAATATTAAAAATACAGGCTCTTCGTTCTTTTGACTATCGCAGTTAACCATCCCGCTTCAGCAAATACAATCGTTTGGGCAGTCATTTGCTCAATGCTGCTGCACGCCTTGCTGGTGGTAATCATACCGAATGTAAAGTTTGACGAGATCAAAGAGCCAGAAGTATTAAACGTTGATTTTGTAAAACTACCGGAACCCCCACCGGCACCCACCCCTGAGCCGGTGCAGCCGGAAGTCGTGAAACCCAAAATTGAACCAAAAATCAAACCAGAACCTAAACCTGTCATTAAACCGCTGCCAACACCGGTTGTGGAACAGAGTGAACCTGTAGCTGAGCCACCGCCTTCACAGCCAACCGAGGTCATAGCAGTAGCACCCAAACCCAATGCTGCGCCGCCGGTACAAACTGTGCCTGCACCAACTCCTGTCAAACAGGAACCGCCGCCCGTAACCAATCAGGCCGACTATGACGATGCACGCAGTAAATACGGCAATTCGTTATGGGGTGCTATCAGCAAACACAAGAAATATCCAAAAATTGCTGCCATGCGTAACTGGCAGGGTGAAGCCATTGTAGAGCTTGAGCTTGATGGCAATGGCAAACTGAAATCTAAAAAAATCATCCAATCCAGCGGGCATGATGTGCTGGATAAACAAGCTCTGGAAATGGTAGAAAAGGCATTGCCGTTCCCAGCACCGCCAGATGCTCTTCGCGGCAACAACTTTACTATTACTGTACCTGTGCCTTTTAAACTCGAGTAATTGTTACACTTAAAGCTTAGTAACGAACAACTTCGTGACCAACAAAAAGACCTCACTCAAGAACCTGCTACTCATTCATGAGCTGGCATTTATTTTGCTGATATTCCTGGTGGCATCCATAGGTGCCATCGGCATTCACCTGCAGGAAAAGTCCAGCCAGGAATCCAACCGCATCAGCCAAGTAATACAAGAAGTACAGCAGACGCGTGGCGACCTCTACCGGCAGATGAAGGAACTGTTTGATGCGTACTTTTTAAAAGATATTGAGGCTCGCAACGAATATAACGCCTTTACGCTTTCGGTCGAAAGTCATTTCGTGCAATTGCACAGAATTGCCGAAGGCGAGGCGGAAAAAACTGCAATCAATAACCTGCATGCGGGCTACAAAGCTTTTGTGAAGGAAACATCGGCCTTATTTGACCTGCAGCAAAACATTACCGGCGATGAGCTTAAAAAAATCCTGAACACAGACCTCGAAGCAGGACTCTTCAGCCGTTACGAATCTTTGCTCGCACACACTGAACAGCTGCTCAATGAAAAACAAGCCGAGCTCGATCTCAAATTGAAAGAAAGTAAACGCAAATCAAACTTTCTACTGTTTACACCGCTTATTCTGGCGGCGTTACTGCTGATTTTCTCACGCATATACCTGAAGCGCTCAATCGTGAAGCCCATCGAGGATGTATTGAAAGCAACTTCAGAAATCAGTGCCGGCAATCTTTATCACAAGGCGCCGGAAGAAAACATCGAAGAACTCGCCTCTTTATCGAAAGCCATTAACGAAATGGCAGAAAAGCTGATCACGAGCCAGGAAAACCTGGTGCGTACCGAAAAACAAGCGGCCCAGGGCTTATTGGTACCTATGCTTGCCCATAACATTCGTAATCCTTTGGCCAGTATTCGCGCCACTGCCCAAGTATTGGATGAGCCGGAACTTGATACTGAAACACGAGAATCTCTGCACGGCATTATCAACAGCGTCGACAGGCTGGAGCGCTGGACTGGCGCACTATTGGCATACTTGCATCCGCTTAAACCGCAGCCGACTGGCACCAGCATCAGGGAAATAGTTGAGGGCGCGCTAGAGCCACTGCAGCAGAAATTATCTGCAAAATCCATACAACTCACTCTGCCTGTCTGGTCTAACTTCAACAAAGCCCGGACTGATGCCATTTTTACTGACCAGCACTTACTGGAACAAGTCATCTACAACCTGGTACTGAATGCAATTGATGCTTGCAGCAAGGCTGGCAAAATTGAAATACAACTCATTACCGGACATGAGGAATTTACGCTGCAGATTTTAGATAACGGCAACGGCATGCCATTTACACCCGACCCCAGTGCCATGAGCGCACCAACCACTAAAAGATTTGGCACCGGGCTGGGAATCCCGTTTGCTTTCAAAGTCTGCGATGCGCTGGGCGGCAGCCTGCAATACAACAGCAGGTCTGGCGGCGGCACTGCAATCACCATAAAATTACCCAAAACAATAGAACTTATTTAACGGCTGACTGCCTAGTAAGCGTGTTTTAAGGCTTATTTTATGCGGGCTTATTAAAAAAATTGTTACTTTCGTAACTTCCCCTCTTGCCTTAACAGCGCTTTTTATCAACAATGTAGGAAGGCTTTAACAAAGATGACACACACTCCAATGCTTAACCAATCCGTACCAGATTTTCAATTACCAGCAACTAGCAGTAAAACATTTCAGCTTTCAGAGTATGCTGGTAAGAATGTAGTCATTTATTTTTATCCAAAAGACTCCACACCAGGCTGTACTACACAAGGCATTCAGTTCCGGGATGCTTATGCTCAGTTTCAAGCACTCAATACTGAAATTTTTGGCATCTCGCGTGATAGCCTTAAATCACATGAGAACTTTAAAGCCAAGTTCACTTTTCCGTTTGAATTGCTGTCAGATAGTGAAGAGCTGGCGTGTGGCTTATTTAATGTGATTAAAATGAAAAATATGTATGGCAAACAAGTGCGCGGCATTGAGCGCAGCACCTTTGTTATTGATGCAAATGGAAAACTGGTTAAAGAATGGCGTGGCGTTAAAGTAGATGGCCATGCTGCAGAAGTGCTAAGCTTCATCCAGGCAATGTAATTAACGAATTCAATCACTTTCAAAGAAAGTTATGTATGGCTAAAAAACCTGCCGCTGCTACAAAGCTGTTCGTACTTGATACCAATGTGTTAATGCACGATCCTTCCTCACTGTTCCGCTTTGAAGAGCATGACATTTACCTGCCAATGGTAACGTTGGAAGAACTTGATAACAATAAGAAAGGCGTTACGGAAGTGGCGCGTAATGCACGCCAGGCGAGCCGCAGTCTGGAAGAGATTGTAGGCACTGACCTCACCAACTTGGAACTGGGCTGCCCTTTAGCGCTCAATGGCAATAAGCAGGCGACCGGCCGGTTATTTTTACAAACAACACAGTTGAATATAGATTTACCTGGTTTAGCCGGCAATAAAGCTGATAATCAGATTATCAGCGTCGTGATATGTCTGCAGAAACAATATACAAACCGTCAGGTAGTATTAGTCAGCAAGGATATTAACGTACGCATCAAAGCCCGTGCGATGGGTGTGCTGGCCGAAGACTACTTCAACGATAAAGTCCTGGAAGATACCGATATTCTATACAGCGGAATGAAAGAGTTGCCTGCTGACTTCTGGGAAAAACACAGTAAAGCCATGGAATCATGGCAAGAATCTGGCCGTATGTTTTACCGCCTAACCGGGCCGCTATGCAAAACATTCCTCATCAATGAATTTTTGTACTACGAATTTGAAAAACCTTTTCATGCCATAGTGCGCAGTATTGAAAACAACACTGCGGTATTGGAAGTCGTAAAAGACCACTTACTACCTAAACACAATGTGTGGGGCATCAACGCCCGCAACCGCGAACAGAACTTTGCCCTGAACCTGCTGATGGATCCGGAAGTTGATTTTGTTACGCTGCTAGGCCAGGCCGGTACCGGTAAAACCCTGTTAACGCTTGCTGCTGCACTTACCCAAGTGCTTGATAAAAAGCTCTATACTGAGATCATCATGACGCGCGTCACGGTGCCGGTTGGTGAAGACATCGGCTTTTTACCGGGTACCGAAGAAGAAAAAATGACGCCATGGATGGGTGCACTGGAAGATAACCTTGATGTGCTGAATAAAAGTGATGATGATGCCGGTGACTGGGGTCGCGCCGCGACCCAAGACTTGATTCGTACCCGAATCAAGATCAAGTCACTTAACTTTATGCGCGGACGTACTTTCCTCAATAAATTCTTAATTATTGATGAAGCACAGAACCTCACCCCTAAACAAATGAAAACCCTAATTACACGTGCAGGTCCTGGCACAAAAGTGGTATGTTTAGGCAATATTGCCCAGATTGATACGCCATATTTGACCGAGGGCAGCTCAGGATTGACCTATGTCGTCGACCGCTTCAAAGGCTGGGCACATAATGGTCACATTACGCTGCAACGCGGTGAACGTTCACGTTTAGCTGATTTTGCTGCAGAAGTGTTATAAGGATAGCAATGTATACCTGCAATATTGAAAAGAGTATGAGCTTGAGCCAAGCACAATGAAAATGTGTAAAGGTTTCTACACGCTGCTGATAGCGCAGTTTTTATCTGCGCTGGCAGATAACGCTTTGCTGTTTGCAGCGATTGCACTACTTGCACAGATGAACTCCCCTGACTGGCATACGCCGTTGCTGCAGCAGTTCTTTGTAATATCCTATATAGTGCTGGCGCCCTTTGTCGGCTCGTTTGCTGATGCATTACCCAAAGGGCGCGTGATGTTTATAGCGAATGCGATCAAGTTCATCGGCAGCCTGGCCATGATTGTAGGAGTGCCGCCGCTATATGCTTACGGTATTGTCGGCATCGGCGCTGCTGCTTACTCGCCCGCAAAATACGGTATTCTAACTGAGCTGTTACCTCCGGAAAAATTAGTCAGTGCAAATGGCTGGATGGAAGGATCTACAGTATTTGCTATTATACTCGGCGCTATAGTTGGCGGCATTCTGGCAAGCAATGACCCGCAGCTTGCCATCATCATCATTACTGTGCTCTATATGCTGGCGGCAATATTCAATATTTACATACCAAAGCTGCCGATTGACCACAAATTACCCAAGAAGAACCCTGGCTTCATGCTGCTTGACTTCTGGTACTCGTTTAAGGCCTTATGGCATGACGCGCGTGGGCAAGTATCTCTGGCGGTAACAACACTGTTCTGGGGAGCTGGCGCAACACTACGCTTGGTTGTAATAGCTTGGGCGGCAAGTGCGCTTAACTTTGGTCTGGAACAATCTACGCAATTGATGGCATTGCTCGCTGTTGGCATTGCCTTTGGTTCTGTTATAGCGGCACGCTATATCAAACTGGAAGAATCAACCCGAGTGCTGCCGGCAGGAATTGTAATGGGCTTACTGGTGATTGCGATGGCATTCGTGCAGCACTGGCAGGTAGCCATTGTTTTGCTGTTTATTATCGGTGCACTGGCGGGCTTTTTTGTTGTTCCGCTAAATGCACTATTGCAACACCGCGGCCATGAACTGATCGGGGCAGGTCACTCGATTGCAGTGCAAAATTTCAATGAACATATCGGTATATTATTAATGCTAGGGGCTTATTTACTGATGGTAAAAGCGGACATATCGATTAACCTGATTGTGATCGCATTCGGCCTGTTTGTAAGCATATGCATGACGGTTATTCACCGGCGCTACCGTTTTATCAAACAATAAAACGGTAGCTATGGCTTTATCAGATGCTTATATTTCTTAAGCGATCACTGTAACTTCTATCAATGTAACTTAACGTGTGCTTCGGTACGGCGCGTAATAATACGTGCCAAAGTCTGCAGCGCAGTTGACCAGAAGCCATGCAGCGCCATCAAATGCAATTTATATAATGATCGGTACATGGTGCGCGCAATCATACCTTCAATAAACAGACTGCCACCAGATAGTGCGCCCATCAGATTACCTACAGTGGTATAGGCTCCAAGGTTAACCAATGAGCCATAATCTCTGTAGGTGAACTCAGGCAGGTCTTTCTTACCAGCAATTCTATATTTAACCGTTTTAAACAACATTGATGCCTGCTGATGTGCAGACTGCGCGCGTGGTGGTACAGTCGCCCCATCATGACCGAACCATGGACATGCAGCGCAATCACCAAAGGCAAATATATTTGCGTCTAGAGTAGTTTGCAGATTGCGCTTAACAACTAGCTGGTTAATACGATTGGTTTCCAGGCCGTCTATCTCATGTAGAAAGTCTGGTGCTTTAATACCTGCAGCCCACACCACAAGTTCAGAAGGTATAAAACGCCCGCTGTGTGTTTGCACACCCTTGCTGGTCACTTCAGTAACACGTTCTCCTGTATACAGGTTCACACGCAACTTTCTCAATTCCAAATCTACTGAATTTGACAATTTAGGTGGCAACGCCGGTAGCACGCGATCGCTCGCCTCAATCAGCGATATCCTGACATCGCGATCCGGGTCAATTTTATCCAGTCCATATTCAGCTAATTCACGCGTTGTATTGTGCAATTCGGCTGATAACTCCACACCTGTGGCTCCCGCACCAACTATCACCACTTCGAGTTGACCTGGCTGTACTGGCTCAGTCTGTGTTTGTGCGCGCAGCAACGCGTTATGTAAGCGTCGATGAAATTTTTCAGCCTGATCTTGTGTATCAAGTGCAATTGAATGCTCACGGGCACCTTTAATACCAAAGTCATTAGTCGTACTGCCCACAGCAATAATCAATGTATCGTATTTAAAAGTACGACGCGGTATGACTTCGTTACCATCTTCATCATAGTGCGGGGCGATTGATACTTCCTGATTGGCTCTATTCAGTGTATCCATGCTGCCTAGGCGAAAATTAAAATGATGCCAGTGCGCCTGTGCCAGATACACCAATTCATGTCGTTCAGGATTCATACTACCAGCAGCAATCTCATGCAGTAGCGGTTTCCATACGTGCGTTTTTGATTTATCAATTAATGTAATTATTGCCTGACCGCGACGACCTAGTGTGTCTCCAAGCTTTGTTGCCAGCTCAAGCCCACCTGCGCCGCCACCTACAATTACCACATGGTGCAAGTTCTTCTGTTGTTCACTACTCACAAGCATCCCTATCAATCATTAATTTTGTACCATCATAAAACAAAAACGCGCTTACTTGGTAAGAGTAAGCGCGTTTTTACTATTGCTAAAAAATTACTCGTTACCGGTAACGCCACCCATGCTACGAATCCATGCGATGACTTTCAACAACTCATCAGGTGTAATACCATTTTTAGGATCTGTAGGGTCCATCAAACCTACTCCCTTAGCACCCATGCCGCCGTTAGTACCATGCCAGATCGTTTCAAACATACCTTTGTTGGTCGCGTCTTTTGGATACTTGAATGTTGGGCCAATCAAACCAGGGCCAACTTGACCTTTTGCTTCCGGCCCATGACATTGCGTACATGAATAAAGCTGGAATATTTTCTTGCCTTTAGCAACTGCTTCAGCATTACCAACATAAGGGTTTTTACCCGTAGCTAAAAACTCTTTGGCAGCCGGTGTATCAAACAGCTTTGCGTCAATGACTAACGGCTTATCATCTTGTGTTGTTACAAACTGGATTGCTGTGCCGCCAGAAGCTGAAGCATCAGCGCCAGCAGTGCTTGAATCTTTTTTACCGCATCCACTTAAAGCCAATAAAACCAGCACTAAGGCCAAACCGAATTTTGACTTATCCATCTCAATCTCCACTAAATAAAATTTGTGACGCTACTTTAATTGCGCGGCTTTAAAACGCTACACTAAGCTGGTGCATCACATAAAAAAGGCTACTGCAATTATACAGTAGCCTTCCCAGTTGTTACAGTGTGTAACTGTATTAAAACTTTTGCTTTTGACTTAAGTTTTTATCAACTATGTATTGCACTTGAATTATTTCAACCAAGGCGTATCGCCACCACCCTTGTACTCTGAACGCAACCAGCCAACAATTTTCAAGATATCGTCTGTATTCAAGTTTTCTGGATTACCCAACTGTTGATGCCAAGCAAACATACCGCCATTAGAGCCACCAGCGATTGTTTCGAATAAACCTTTATCGGTGATGTGTTTTGCATATTGCCAGTTTTGGTCAGTGATGCTTGGGCCAACCTGACCGCCTGCATTAGGACCATGACACTGAGTACATGAATAATAACCAAATTTCTTTTTACCAGCTTTTGCAGCTTCTTTATCAGCTACGAATTTTTTTGTGTATGGGTTTACACATGTTTCAAGAAACTGCTTCGCTTCTGGCGTATCAGTATCAGTGGCTTTAACGCCTAGTGGGCTGCCATCAGTTGTTTTTACTAGACCACAAGCTGCGCTAGCTTGTGTAGATAAAGTCATACCTACTAAACCAAGCATTGTAACCAGCAACGCTGCTTTAATTGATTTATTGCCTAACATGTCATC
>Ga0208114_1000107_pt1 | contig 21357 bp, 16 predicted proteins | sample LakWasMeta2_LOW4_2_FD_183854 | JGI IMG/M metagenome (GOLD analysis project Ga0208114, IMG submission 183854) | Freshwater sediment methanotrophic microbial communities from Lake Washington under simulated oxygen tension - Sediment Metagenome... | ecosystem: Environmental > Aquatic > Freshwater >... | reverse complement strand
AGTTTGCCCCACGATATTGCTGACCTGGCTGCGTAAACTTTGCTGTTGGTCGATGAACATGTCGACGCTGCGTTCCAGATAGCTGCCGATGTAGCCCTGCAACGAATCACCGTAGAAACGAATGATTTCAGTGAGTAATTGCGCCGAAAGAATGGGTTGGCCGATGTCTTCGTGTTCGGCAATGATCTGCAGCAACACTGAGCGGGTAATGTCCTTGCCTGTCTTAGCTTCGCGCACCTCGAAATTTTCGCCTTCGATAATGAGTTGGCGAATATCTTCCAGCGTGATGTAACTCGAAATTTCGGTGTCGTAGAGACGCCGGTTCGGATATTTTTTGATGATGCGAATGTCTGACATTTCGGGCTCTGTGCTTGCTGATGGAGCTGTTGGTGTTCCCGAGCATCGCGCTTTATTGCGATTCATGCAAGTGGTCGCAGGACCGTAAACTGTTACGTCGTTGGCATTTGTGAAATGGAAGGAATCCTGCGGGCATCAAAATGCGTCAACGCCTGCAATAACAGGCGACCGGGATCACTTCCTTGCGGCCACGCCCTCGTGTCTTGACCAAGATATTCCCATACCCGTCGCATTGCCGGCATTGGGTTGTCGCCATCGACCGGACAGGCCAAGAGGGATTTCGACAGCTTGCTGCCGGTGTCGTCGGTAACGAGAGGCAGGTGTGAATATTGCGGGGTCGTGAAACCCAGGATGCCTTGAAGATAAATTTGCCGCGGGGTTGAATCCAGTAAATCACGGCCTCGCACGACATGCGTAATTTCCTGGTCGGCATCGTCAATCACGACTGCCAATTGATATGCCCAAAAACCATCGGCTCGCTTGATTACCATGTCGCCAACTTCGGTACCCAAGGATTGTTTGTAGTGACCCTGGATATGGTCATCGAAATCAATCGTCAGTTCGGGAATTTTCAGCCTGATTGCCGGTTTTTTTTCTGCATGTTGTGCGATGCAAAAACGGTGTATGCCCTGATGCCCGATTAAATCCCTGCGCGAACAAAAACATTCGAAAGCGTGGCCTGCATCTGCCAGTATCTGCAAAACTTGGCGATAGCGTTCATCGCGTTGACTTTGCCGAAGGATGGCTTCGTCTGACTCCATGCCGAATGCCTTCAGTGTTTCGATCTGGTGTGTTGCAGCGCCGACAATTTCCCGTAAAGGATCGATATCTTCGATACGAACCAGCCATTTTCCGCCGGCTTGTCTGGCCATCCACCAACTGCCCATGGCGGCTAGCAGGGAGCCCAGATGCAAGGGCCCTGTCGGCGACGGCGCGAAGCGTCCGCGGTGGGAGGGGGCGGTTTTCATACGTCAAGCTTAGCTGAACGAGTCGGTTTTTTTAAATCCCGTAGACTTGAAATTCACGGCCTTAGCTACACATTGTAGGTTGTCCAAACTTAATACGGGTCTTGTCATCATGTTCACACGCATCGGCTTGTTTTTAGCCACCAATATTGCCATCTTGCTGCTGGTTTCACTGATATTCAATGTGCTTGGCCTCGATTTGCGGGCTGCGCAATACGGCACCGATTTAGGCGGTCTGCTCTTGATGTGTGCGGTGTTCGGTTTTGCCGGTTCTTTTATTTCGCTCGCGCTTTCGAAGTGGATGGCCAAGCGGGCCACCGGCATGATGGTCATTACCCAGCCGCGCAATGAAATCGAACAGTGGTTGTTGAATACGGTTCAGAAGCAGGCCGATAAGGCCGGCATCAAAATGCCCGAAGTGGGCATTTACGAAGGTCCCGAAATCAATGCCTTTGCAACGGGCATGACCCGAAACAGTTCGCTTGTTGCGGTATCCAGCGGTTTGCTGCGTGGAATGACGCGCGATGAAGCCGAGGCTGTGCTCGCCCACGAGGTCAGTCACATCGGCAATGGCGACATGGTGACGCTGACGCTTATCCAGGGCGTGGTAAATACTTTCGTCATGTTCTTTGCACGCATTGTCGGCAATATCATCGATAAAGCAGTTCTTGGGAATCGTGAAGGGCATGGCCTTGGTTATTACGCGGTAGTGTTTGTACTGGAAATCGTGTTTGGCTTGTTTGCATCCATCATCGTGATGTACTTCAGTCGTTGGCGGGAATTCCGTGCCGATGCGGGTGGCGCGAGTCTGGCCGGCAAGCAGAAGATGGTGGCGGCATTGGAAAGATTGGCTGCCAATCAGTCGCAAAGCACCTTGCCGACCCAGATTGCGGCGTTCGGTATTACCGGCAATCTCGCTCAGGGCCTAAAAAAGCTGTTCATGAGCCATCCGCCGCTTGCGGACAGAATCGCGGCACTGAAGAATAGTTCTTCGATTTGATATTCCATTGCATTAGCCCAGATGTTCGAACAACATTCGAAAAAAAACCGCCGAAAGGCGGTTTTTTTTGGGATGTGGCTTTGAAGTCTAGAACTCGTAGGTCATCGTGGTCATCGGCGGCGCAAGGAAGTTGCCCTGCACGTAGTCGATGCCGGTGGAAAACAGGAAGGACATGCTTCCGGCGTCGGAAACGAACTCGGCGATGCATTGCTTGTCGAGTTTGTGCGCCTGATCGACGATTTCCTTGACCTTCTTCTGGCTATCGGTATTTTTCGCAAGATCGATAATGAAGCTGCGATCGATTTTCAAAACCGCCGGTTCGAAATGCTGAAGCAGCTGGAAGGAGTTCAGGCCGGTACCAAATTGTTCCAGGCAAAGTCGGCAGCCGAAGGAGCCGATGATTTTCTGGAAAGCCTGCAGTGCCTTCAAATGACTGAATATTTTCGATTCCGGAATTTGCAGAACCAGCTTTTCGCCCATGATTCCCTGTGCCTTGAGCTGGGCAGAGATGAAATTGTGCAGGTCGCCCTCGACGAGCGAGGCCGGGGTTACTTTGACAAACAGGGTGGTGTCGATACCGGCTTTCTTGCGTTCGGCCAACAAGCTGATCGTGCGGCCGATGACCCAGCGGTCTATGTCGGCAAGCAGACCGTGTTCTTCGGCAATCGGAATGAAATTTTCAGGCGATACGATTTCACCCGTAGGCGCAGTCATCCGCAGCAGCACCTCGTAAGCCTCGCCTTCGGCACCCGCCAGACTGATCATTGGCTGGTAGTTCAGAACGAACTGGTCTTCGTTGAGTGCTTCCTTGATACGGGTCACCCAGGCCTGGATCAGTTCCTCTTCCGCGCGGTCACGCGCGGCGGGATCGAAAATGTCGTAGCGATTGCCGCCGACGCCTTCGGCCGATTGCAGGCATTGGTTGGATTTGCCCAGCACTTGCGGCACGCTGGCAATCTTTTCGCCGATTTGAACCCCGCCGATACTGACGGTGAGTGCGAGCGAGTGCTTGCTGAGGTCTACCAGTTGTCCTTCGAATGCGGCCCGTATCTTTTCCGCCATTGCTATCGTCTGATTGTGGTCGTGCTGGCGGCAAAGTACTGCGAAGGTATGGTCGGCGAAGCGGGCCACGATGCTGTTGTCGTCCATCAGGCCTTGCAAACGTTCGGCAATTTTCTTGAGTACTTCATCGGCAAGCGCCAAACCGACTTCCTCGATTCGGTTGTCGTAATTGTCCGGTTCGATCAGCAGCAATGATTGGTTGGCTTTGCCCGATACCGCCGCGGCAACCACTGCTTCGGTTTCGGTAATGAAATATTGGCGGTTGTACAGATTCGTCGTCGCGTCGCGTTGACGCAGATTGTCGAGTTCTTTCGCCATGTCGGCATCGATGGTCTGCTGGCGGAAAACGATTTGCAGGCAGGATTCGCCTTCATAGGTTGCCGGCGAAAATTCCATCACGGCATCGAATTGGCTGCCGTCGCTGCGAACGGCGCCGCACTCGAGGTTTTTCGGCGGGGCCTCGCCCTTGCTGATGTTCTTCAACACTTGCTTGAATGAATCGGCGTGGGTCGAGTCAATCAGGTCGAGTACCGACAAACCTTCGATTTCCTCGAATTCCTCGAAACCGAACATTTCCAGATATGCCTCGTTTGCGCGGATGTGCATGCCTTCATGGATATAGGCGATGGGATCGCGCGATGAGGAAATCAGGGTGTCGCAACGACGCTCGGTTTCACGAAGCGCAGCTTCGAGATGACGCAAGCTACGACGGCTGAGAAGAGAGTTGAATTCGTTGCGGACGACAAACTGCACATGTTCGGGCTTCGTGCGCAGCGCGACGTCGCGCGCGCCGACGGCAATCGCGGCCATGACACTGTTTTCATCGAGTACTTTGACGGAGGCGAGCACGGGGATGTCCTTGCCGGTAGCGGTGACCGCTGCAACAACCCTTTCGAAATTGATGTATTTTGAGTCGAACGCCACCAACACCATGTCAACGCTTTGGCTGCTTAACAGGGTTTGCAGATTTTCTTCGGATTCTGGCCGTTGTGGCCGGATAGCCATGCCGCCATTACGCAGCATACTGATGAGATGCTCGGCATCTTCCAGCTGATCTTCCACCAGTAACAGCCGGATGACGGCGTCCTGCTTTGCCATCCAAAAGACTCCTTAACCCGATAAAGGCTTAACACGCGAGGACGTTTACAATACCAGAAGTGGCATCGTGATGGCCATCACAAGGGCGTTTTGCTGGCCTCGCCGGGGATTTCCCTTACCAGTTTGGGGACCAGATAGCCGGGCAAGGCCTTCATCATGGCCGAGTGGATATCACGGGCGAGATGATCTTCGATTTGGAAGTGGGCAGCTCCCTGAACTTTATCGAGTTGATGGAGATAATAAGGAAGCACGCCAATCTCGAATAATTGCTCGGACAATCGGGTTTGTTCGCTAGCGCTGTCGTTCACGCCTTTCAATAGCACGGCTTGATTCAAAAGCGCGACCCCGCTGTGCTTGAGTCTTGCCATTGCCTGCGAGACATCCGTTCCAAGTTCATTGGCATGGTTGGCATGGATCACCATGACCACCGGCCAGGGTAAACCGCCGATCCAGGTCAAAAACTCTTCGTCAACCCGCTCGGGCAAAACGACAGGCAGGCGTGTGTGGAGTCGCAGTCGTTTGATTTGCGGCAGGGCGGCCAATTGGTCGGTTAATTCTTTCAACTTGCCGGTCGACAATGAGAGTGGGTCACCACCCGACAAAATCAGCTCCGTGATACTGGTATCGGATTTCAAATAGGCAATGGCACCTGACCATTGCTGGCTCGCTGCGGTTTCCTCGGAATAGGGGAAGTGCCGGCGGAAACAGTAACGACAATGAATGGCGCAGCTTCCGGTAGTAATGAGCAGGGCGCGAGCGTGATATTTGTGGATAACACCGATGCCGCCCTTGGCGGCGGCATCGCCGACGGCGTCAAAATCGAAGCCTTCAACGATGCGGTCCTCGTCTACGACGGGTAGAACCTGGCGCAAAAGCGGGTCATGGGCATCGCCCCGGCGCATTTTTGCGATGAAGCCCAAGGGGACCCGCAAGGGGAACTGGATGGCGGCTTTATCCGAAATTTGTTCGGCCAAGTGGGGCAAGGCCAGCATTTTCAGCAGATCGCGCGGGTCCCGTACGGCTTCGCGCCAAAGCATTTGCCAGGACTTGGGCTGCGCGGATGTGCTGTTAGCGGTTATCATAGTGGGCTGACCGGGTTGGTTCATATCAGCCGAGTGGCTGGTCAAGGCCCGAATTTTACCAAACTAATGCCGCCAACCGCGGCCTTTGCTTTTTTCAGGAGTAACACCCATGGCTACATACGGCATGAACGATGTCAAAAACGGCATGAAAATTATCGTCAATAACGAGCCGTGCGTGATCATCGATACCGAGTATGTAAAACCGGGCAAAGGCCAGGCGTTCACCCGCATGAAGTATCGTTTCATCAAGTCCGGCCGCATCGTGGAAATGACCATGAAAGCGACCGATGATCTCGAAGCTGCCGACGTGATGGATACCGACATGCAGTATTTATACAGTGACGGTGAATATTGGCATTTCATGCAGCAGGACACCTTCGAGCAAGTCCAGGCCGATGCGGCCGGCGTTGGCGAAGCTGCCAAATGGATTAAAGGCGAAGAATCCTGCGTGGTGACCTTGTGGAATGGTCTGCCGATTGCAGTAACGCCGCCAAATTTCGTCGAACTGCAAATCGTCGAAACCGACCCGGGTGTCCGTGGCGATACTTCGGGCGGTGGCGGCAAGCCGGCCAAGCTCGAAACCGGCGCGGTCGTTCGTGTTCCGTTATTTGTGGCGCAAGATGAAAAAATCAAAGTCGATACTCGTACTGGCGAATATGTTTCACGAGTAAAGTAATCAAATAACGTATCTTGGATAAAACATGACGGAAGCACTGGAAACCTGTGATCTAATTATCGAAGCAGGTTGGGTGGTGCCCGTGCAACCTCACGGCGTAGTGCTTGAAAACTACGCCGTTGTCGTTTCCGGCGACCTCATTATCGATATCCTGCCAACGCCGGAAGCGGCAAAGAAGTATTCGGCAAGGAAAACCGTCTCGCGCCCCGATGCTGCCTTGATGCCGGGCATGGTCAATGCCCATACGCACAATCCGATGACCTTGCTGCGCGGGGTTGCCGACGACTTGCCCTTGATGCCCTGGTTGCAGGAACACATCTGGCCGATCGAAGCGGCCATCATGGGGCCGGAATATGTTTCCGACGGTGTGGAGTTGGCCATTGCCGAGATGATTCGAGGCGGTACGACCAGCACCAACGACAACTATTTTTTTCCGGATGCCCAGGCAGCCACCTATAACAAGTACGGGTTCCGGGCGTTGGTCGGTTTGCCGATCATCGACTTTCCTTCGGCCTGGGCCAAAACCCATGCCGAGTATTTCGATAAAGCCTGCGAAGTGCACGATAACTATCGTCGCGATCCCCTGGTGCGAACTGCATTTGCTCCGCACGCGCCGTACACTGTGTGCAACGATAATTTTGAACGCATTCGTCTGCTTTCCGATCAGCTCGATATCCCGGTGCATTGCCATGTGCATGAAACCGCGCACGAGGTTGAAGAATCCATCAAGGTGCATGGCTTGCGACCGATTGCCAGGTTGGATCAGCTGGGGTTATGGAATGACCGCATGATTGCTGTGCACATGACGCAATTGAGCGATGCAGAAATCACCTTGTGTGCCGACCGCGGCATTTCGGTCGTACATTGCCCGCAGTCGAACATGAAGCTGGCCTCCGGTTTTGCGCCCGTGGAAAAACTGCGTCGAGCCGGTGTCAATCTGGCCGTGGGAACCGATGGCTGTGCCAGCAACAACGATCTCGACATGTTCGACGAGTTGCGTACGGCAGCATTGCTGGCAAAGGCGGTAGCATCAGACGCCACTGCCCTGAATGCGGCCTCTGCATTGCATATCGCAACTCTGGGTGGTGCGAAAGCGATTGGCATGGCTGACATAATCGGATCCATCGAAATCGGCAAGCAGGCCGATCTGATTTGCATCGATTTGAGTGCCATTGAAACGCAACCGGTCTACAACGTGATCTCGCAGATAGTCTATTCCTGCGGACGCCAGCAAGTCAGCGATGTCTGGATTGCTGGAGTAGCGAAACTCGAAGAGGGCCAATTGTTGGCGATGGACAGTATTGCCCTGATACAAAAAGCGAAACACTGGCGTCAGCGTATTGCCGCGATTTAACAAGGTCTGATATGAGTACCGAAAACGTAAGTCGTGCCGAGATCGAAAAGTTTGGTGCATTGGCAAATCGCTGGTGGGACGAAAACGGCCCACAAAAATCGCTGCATCACCTTAATCCGACGCGCTTGGATTACGTTGCCAAACAGTTGGCTTTGCGTGGCAGGAAAATTCTCGATGTCGGCTGCGGTGGTGGCTTGTTGAGCGAAGCACTGGCCCGCGAAGGCGCGGAAGTCGTGGCGCTGGATATGGCTGCCGAACTCATCGAGATCGCGAAGCTGCATTTGTACGAATCGGGATTGAAAGTGGATTATCGTCTGCAGTCGGTGGAATCGCTGGCGGAAGAATTCCCCGGACAATTCGATGCGATAACCTGCATGGAAATGCTTGAGCACGTGCCTGATCCTTCATCCATACTTCGTGCCTGCGAAAAATTGTTGAAGCCCGGCGGAAAAATGTTCGTGTCGACACTAAATCGCACGCCGGCCGCATTTGCAGTGGCGATTGTCGGCGCCGAATATCTGGCTAATCTCTTGCCGAAAGGCACGCATGAGTATCAAAAATTCATCAAGCCTTCCGAGCTGGCGAGCTGGTGCCGTGCCGAAGGCTTTCAGGTCGTCGATATCAGCGGGCTGGCCTACAATCCGCTAAGCGGAAAAGCCTGGGTGAATAATCGCACCGATATCAATTATTTGATGACGGTCGAAAAGCCATGACCACCATCGCAATGGCCCCCGTCATCCTGTTCGATCTGGATGGCACTCTGGTCGACAGCGCCGTCGATTTGCTGAATGCCTTGAACCTCATCGTGCAGCAAGCCGGTAAACCCGCATTGAGTCTGGATGAAATTCGTCCGGTGGTGTCCAAAGGTGCACGCGCCATGCTCGCGGTCGCATTTCCGGAGATGGATGAAGACCGGCGCCTGCAATATTTGCAGCCTTTTCTGGATTGTTATCAGCAAGCCGTCGCAGAGCACAGTACGCCGTTTGCCGATATCGAAACGGTGTTGCATGCTATCGAATCCAGCGGTTCGCGCTGGGGTATCGTGACCAACAAACCTTTTTATCTTGCCAAAGAAGTCGTGCAGAGCATGGGCTGGACCCATCGTTCCGCCGTGTTGATAGGTGGCGATACCTTGCCGCGCAAAAAGCCCGATCCCGACCAGCTTTTTCATGCCTGCGAATTGCTGGCTGTAAAGTCGGCCGACTGTATTTACGTCGGCGACGACGAACGCGATGTCCTCGCGGCCAGACATGCCGGAATGAAGGCGGTGGCCGCGTTGTGGGGGTATCGTGAAGCCCACGACAATCCCGCCAACTGGAAGTCCGATGTCATGTGCGCGTTGCCTCTGGATTTATTGTCAGCGGGTGTTTTGAGGGTATGAGCAATACGCAACAAGAAGGCCTGCAGCATTTCATTTCCAAGTGGTACTCGCGCGAACCGGAAATGCAGTTTGCCGAAGTATTCGTGCCGGTCTCGGATAAACGGACTTTCCATGTCTGGGGCGCCTTGTTGCACGAACTCAAACATACCCTGTTCGAACTTAGCGACCCCAAGGTTACCGAGCTGAAAACGGCATGGTGGGCCGACGAGTTTCAGCGCATGTCGAAAGGCGAAGCGAGACATCCGATTACGCAAGCATTGTCGGACGTTCCCGTGTCATGGTCGGAGGTGTCGTCCGGACTTTTCCATGTGCTTGAATCGTCGTCGGTACGCAGCAGCGATACCGGGCAGGCCATTGCGAATCTGCTCCCGATTTCCGGCGCTTTGCTTCACGTCGAGGACCTGTTGTTCAACAGCGCGATACCCGCATCGAAAGAAATATTCGCCGTACATTGCCTGTTGCAGCGCCTCCCGCATGGCTTGTCGGCGGAGGATCAGGCCGGAATTCCTATGCATTTGATGGCGCGACATTCGATCAGTGCAGCACAACTGCCCACGATCGGACAGAACGGACTGTTGCAGGATTGGGCCGCTGATCTTGATTCAGTTTTGGTCGGGAAAATGGCTGGAACCTTGTTTCGCAGGGCGCGTACGCGCTTTGATCAAGCACAATTGAATGGTCTAATGGCTGGCAAAGGGCTCGTCAGAGCGTCGGCAATCCAGCATTTATGGCGCGCATGGCGTGCGGCAGTCACGGTTCCCGGATAAAATGGACACCGTTCTTGACGAAAGCTGCACTCGTCCCCACTTAAGCTGGACAAACACACTGTCCTTTCGGAACTCCTATGGCTCCTTCGTCAAACGAAAACCTAGCGCGCGTCATGCCTGACGTTGCCAATGAAGTGAAACCTGCCGTTGCAGGAACACTGGAATGGGTCGGCATGGGCGATATCGAGATGCCGGTGTCGGTTTCCGATGCAAACGGCCGTGTCGTTACCAGCGGAGCGCGCGTCAATGCGTTCGTGAATTTGAAACGTGCCGACGTGCGTGGAATCCACATGTCGCGCCTGTATCTGCATGTCGACCGTCATTTGTCCGCCGAGGCCATCACGCCGCAAAGTATTCGCCACATCCTGAAAGACTTTCTCGATTCACATGCCGATCTGTCCGATCAAGCCAAGCTCAGTATCCGATTCGACTATATGGTGCGTCGTCCGGCATTGGTGACCGATAACAGTGGCTGGAAGTCCTACCCGGTTCGAATCACCGGAATAATGGATAAGCATCAGTTTTCACTGGAGCTTGGCCTTGACGCCGCTTACTCAAGCACCTGCCCATGCTCGGCCGCACTGGCACGCCAATTGATCCAGGAACAATTCGGCAAGGATTTTTCACCCGAAAAAAATCTGGATTATCAGGAAGTGCTCAAATGGCTCGGCAGCGAAGAGGGAATTATGGCAACGCCGCATAGTCAGCGCAGCATTGCCGAAGTCAAAGTAAAGCTGTCGCAGGATTTCGTACAGTTCCCTCTGGTGGAAATGATTGACTTGATCGAAGCTGCGCTAAAAACGCCGGTACAGGCGGCAGTCAAGCGCGAGGACGAGCAGGCTTTCGCACGTCTCAACGGTCAGAATTTGATGTTCTGCGAAGATGCTGCCCGTCGCTTGCAATCAGCTCTGAATTTGGATGTCCGAATTCAGGACTTTTGGGTCCAGGCATCGCATTTCGAAAGCCTGCATCCGCACAACGCGGTAGCGATAGCCAGCAAGGGTGTCCCTGGGGGATATTAGGCGCTGACTTTCGGTAGCATTTGCCGATACTTCATCGAGGGACGGTCCAAGACCGGCCTTTTCCATTCATAAAGTCTTCACAACCGGCTAGACTCAGCCCGTCTCACTCATGATGGGTTCTCAATGAACTGGTTATTTGGCTTTATTGCCTTGTTTATCGGTATGGTTTTATCGGAAGAACGCTGGCTACTCGGTGGTGCGACCGGCTTTTTTATCGGCTGGTTGCTCGCTGCGATAGGCAAGATGAGCCGTCGTTTGAACGGTTTCGAGACCGAGCTGATGCAGGCACGCGAGGCTTTCAGGAGAATGGCAGCCGAGCGGGATCAACTGGGTGCGCAGCTCAAATCACGGCAAGCGCCCATGCCGTCAGCCGCACCGGTTACCGAAACGACCCCGCCAGCAAGAACGCCACCGCCAATCAACGAACCTATGGCCGAAATTGCACCTGCGAGGGTGATGCCGGATGCGGTTGCCGAACCTGCACAGGAAAAACCCCTGCCGACCATGGCCGAAAAAGCCGTTGTGTCCAATCGTGCGGTTTTCACCAGTGGCGAACCGATTGCGCCAAAACCCGCCGCCACAGAGCCGCCGCCGGTGTCCGAGCGCAAGATGCCGCCGCCCATTACGCCCAATGTGACGGCGAACATGAGAGAGCCCACTTGGGATGAGCGCATCACCGACAAAGTGAAGCGCTGGTTCACCGAAGGAAATGTCCCGGTAAAAGTAGGCGTCGTCGTGCTGTTTTTCGGCGTGGCCGCCTTGTTGCGCTATGCCTATGTGCAAGGCTATTTCACCTTTCCGATTGAATATCGCCTGATCATGATTTCGGTCGCGGCCGTTGCCGCTTTGGGCTTCGGCTGGCATGAGCGCGATCGCAATCCGGCATTCGGATTGAGCTTGCAGGGTGGTGCTATCGGCACACTGATGCTGACCATTTTTGCATCGTACAAATACTTTAATCTTCTGGAACCCGGCACCAGTTTCGGCTTGATCGTCGTACTGGTGGCAGGTGCAGCAATGTTGGCAGTACTGCAAAACTCCATGTGGATTGCCGTACTCGGCTTCCTCGGCGGTTATCTGGCACCGGTTTTGATTTCGACCGGCAGCGGCAACCACATCGCGCTCTTCAGCTATTACGCCGTATTGAATACCGCCGTGTTTGCCATCGCCTGGAGAAAATCCTGGCGTGTGCTGAACTTGATGGGTTTTGTTTTTACCTTCGGTGTCGGTACCGCATGGGGTGCGAAATATTACAAGCCGGAGTTATTCAATACCGTTGAACCCTTCCTGATTTTGTTCTTTGTTTTCTACACCATCATCGGTTTGTTGTATGTCATCAAGCAGACCGAATACCGCAAGCCCTGGGTCGATGGCACGCTGGTGTTTGGTACGCCATTGCTGGCGTTCCCGTTACAGGCAAAATTGCTGGAAGACAATCGTCTCGGCCTGGCATTCAGTGCACTAGTGGTATCGCTGATTTATGGCGGTCTGGTGTATTTCCTGCACCGCCGCAAGAATGACCGCCTGCTGGCCGAGGCCTACGGGGCATTGGCGCTAGGTTTTGCGACGTTGGCCGTGCCCTTGGCATTTTCTGCCGCCACGACCGCGACGGTCTGGGCGCTGGAAGGTGTCGGTGTTGCCTGGATTGGCTTGCGCCAAAAACGCATGTTGCCCATTTTTACCGGTGTGCTGCTGCAATTACTCGCTGGCGCTTCGTTCATGGTGTCGGTTGTCAACGAGCCTTACGATTACAACGAACTTGAAACTCTCGTCTTGAACGCGCATTACCTGGGTGCGTTCATCATCGCCATTTCCGGGTTCATGTTGAGTCTGGTGTTCAGGCGTTTAAGCGAGAACAGGGCAATGCCGGTCCTGCTCTTCTTGTGGGCATGCACATGGTGGTTTGGTGCCATGTTCCATGATTTCGATATCGCCGACAGGACACTGGGCATCTGGCAATACTCGGTGCTGTATTTTGCAACCACCATTCTGGCTGCAACGCTCCTGCAAAGCAGATTGGCATGGGGCTCGATGAAAAAGCTGGCGGCATTCTCGATATTGAGTGCCCCTGTTTTCGTGATGTGGGCAGCATACGAATTCAAGGCGCCGTTGATGATGCCGGCCTTGGCGTACTGGGCTGCGTTTACCGTTGCCGGGGTATATGCATTGTGGTGTGAAGCAAGTAACGAGGCGGCGGAATCGTCACGTGCGGGTGGCTTCATGCATATCGTTCTGTTGTGGTCCGCGGCATTGGCTTTCAGTTTGCAATGGCATTATCAGGTAGATACCCAATGGCATCTGGCACAGGGTTGGTATGCGCCGGCCATTTGCTTGCCGATTGGATTGATGACGATCGGCTTGTGGCAAATGCGCAATTTGTTTGCCTGGCCGATGCAGCATCGCTTCGATAATTACGAAGCGGCGTGGTTCACACCGGCATTCGCCATTCTTGCTTGCGCCTGGGTGATCGGCCTGTTTCTGGAGGGCAGTTCAACTCCCGTCACGTATGTACCGATTATCAATCCATTGGAACTCAGTCTCTTGGGTGCAGCAGCCCTGTTTGGCGCCTATATTCGTCACGAAAAACCCGACTTGCAGAGTGTGTTGAAAATCTGGCCCTACGCCGGTCTGGTTTTCATCACGATGGCGACGCTGCGTGGCGTGCATCATCTGCATGGCGAGCCATGGAATGAATTCATTCTCAATTCCGGGTTCACGCAGGCCAGTTTGACCATCGTTTGGAGCCTGCTGGGTGTGGCAGGCATGATTCTCGGCTCGCGCCGCGCGGATCGAAAACAATGGATGGGCGGCAGCTTATTGATGCTCGTCGTTATCGGCAAACTGGTTCTGGTCGATCGTACCTACATGGGAAATATTCCCGGCATCGTTTCCTGTATCGCCGTCGGTTTGTTGCTGGTGGTGGTCGGATATTTCGCACCGCAACCGCCAAAAGCGAAGGAGGAAGCATGAAACTTCGATATTTGATGCTCGGGATGTTCCTGAGTACGACGGCTGCAGCGTCCACATCTTCCGACTACGCCCAGCAATGGCCTGTCAATGCGGAAGGCGAGGGGGCTTATGCGGTCAGCTTGGACGAAGCGGTTTATCGCACCATCCAGAAAACCGATTTGTCGGATCTGGCGGCTTTCAACGCCGCTGGCGAAGCATTGCCATTCGGCCCCATGCCGACTTCCTATGGCCCGCTGCCGGCGGTCTGGGTTCAGGCCAACATTTTCACCTTGCCGAAGGAGGCCGCACAGAATCCAGACTTGTTGAAGCTCCATGTTCAACGCAGCCCGGAAGGTGCCCTGAGTCTGGATGCCGATTTCGCCGACTTGCCATCGGTTAGCGAGTCTCACGACTGGATACTTGAAGTGCCAGCCGACGACCAGGGCATCGAGGCATTACAGGTGCAATTGTCGGAACAGGCGACGGATTTCAATGCGCAACTTGTCGTGCAATCGAGCAACGATTTGCAGCAGTGGCAACATCTCAATACCGGCTCGGTAGTGTCTTTGCAGCAAGATGGCCAGCGTCTGCAAAAATTACTGGTTGAATTGCCGGGGAATAGCGCCAGGTTTCTGCGAGTACAAAGTCTCGATGCCCCTGTTGGCTTGTCGGTCTCCGGCTTCAAGCTGAAACTGCGACCTTTCGGCATCGTGCGTTCGCCGCCATTGCAGTACCTGCAGGCGACTTTCCTCAAAAAGGACGGGCGTGGATTCGTTTACGAGCTACCGGCGAGAATATTGCCCGAATTGGTGAATATCGAACTGAAAAGCACGAATGCCATCGCGAATTTTTCCATTTCGGCTCGTCAAAACGAGCTCGATTATTGGCAGCCGCAAAACGAGTTGACTGTATTCCGTTTGCGCGCTGCCGGTGTATCGCTCGATAACGAGGCCAATAGTCTTCAGTCCGGAAGAATGCGTTACTGGCGAATCGAGTCCGGCACTGAGATTGCCGAGCCGCCCGTATTGAAGTTTTCCTATCGGCCCGAACAATTTCTCTTGCTGACGCACGGGAAGGGGCCGTATGTGATCGCTGCCGGCAGCATGACCGCACGACGCGATCAATACCCGCTCGATGTGCTGATCAGTCAGGTAAAACTTAGCAAGGGTCAGGATTGGAAGCCAGGCGAAGTCACTCTTGGCAAGGCGGCTAAAGTCATCGCCAACATGGAAGCTATCGGCCGCGCGCCAACCGATTGGCGGAGTATTATTTTATGGTCTGTATTATTGCTCGGTGCCGGAGCCGTGGTATTGATGGTGCTGAAATTGCTCAGTCAGCCAACTGCTAAATAGTGCTCAGGTAAACACCGTCGGCATCGACTCTTAGTACCGAGCCCTGCGTGTACCAATCACCGAGGACGATGCGTCGCGATGAAATGTCATCGTTGTAAAACAGGTGCACCGCAGGGCGGTGGGTATGCCCATGAATCAGGCGGTTTACTCCGTAACGTTTCATCAAGGTCTTCACCGTTGCCTCGGTGACATCCATGATGTTTTCCTGTTCCTCGCTCATTAGTCCGCTTTGATGCTGTTTGCTGGCGGCCCTGGCCTGTGCGGCGAAGGCCAGTCTTGCAGCCAGTGGTTGCGACAGAAATCGGGATTGCCAGTCGTCGCTGCGAACCTGCGAACGAAAAGCCTGATAAGCCGCATCGTCGGAACACAGCAGGTCGCCGTGCATCAGCAATGTCGGTGTTCCATAAAGTTCGAGTACGCAGGGGTCGGGCAAAATTTGCAGTCCGGCACGTTTCGCAAAATCAGGACCGATCAGGAAGTCACGGTTGCCGCGCATGAAAAAAACCGGAACGCCGCCATCGCTTAGTTCGCGCAAGGCCAGTACCACTTTTTTGCCGAGTACCGAATCGTCGTCATCGCCCACCCAGGCTTCGAAGAAGTCACCAAGAATATAGAGCGCTTCGGCGCTCACGGCGTCTTGTTTCAGAAAATCCAGAAAAAGCTCGGTAATTTCCGGGCGGCTTTCATCGAGATGCAGGTCGGAAATGAAAAGGGTACTCATGCTCATTCCGATACGAGGGTGATGGTGCGAATCATGATCGGCGTCGATGGCAGTCCAGGGAATCCCGGTTTTCCGGTCGTTGCCGTTTTGCGGATTTTGTCGATGACTTCCATGCCTTCGACGATCTGGCCGAATACGGCAAACCCCTGGTTCAGCGGACTGGTTTTCGACTGGAAATCGAGCTGGGGGTTATCGACCACGTTGAAGAAAAATTCCGAGGTGGCGGAGTTTGCATCGGCCAATTTTCGCGCGGCGGCAATGGTGCCTCGACGATTTTTCAGGCTTTCAGCCGTTTCAAGTGCAATGGGTTTGCGTTGCGGTTTTTTCCCGAGGTTCGCATCGTAGGCGCCGCCTTGAATCACGAAGTCTTTCGAGACACGGTGGATGATGGTCTTGTCGTAATGGCCCGATTGCACATAGGCCAGAAAATTATTGACCGTTGCCGGCGCCTTGTCGGCGAATAATTCCAGCACGATTCTGCCTTGGGTGGTGTCGATTTGAACTTTGGGATTCTTGCTGTTGTTGGGCAGTGCCAGCTCTTGCGAAAAACCGGGCGAGGCGAGCAAAGCAAGGCAGAAAAAACTGATGCGAGCGAACATCTTTGACTCCTGGGTACCCGTGCATGATAGTCGGCCAACACTGATTCGACTAGAAAAACAGCTTAAAAATGCTTCTGGACTGCTAAAATGGCGGTCTTGTTATCGCGAGAAGAATTATGAGCTGTCGTACCCGTTTTGCCCCCAGTCCCACCGGCTTTCTGCATATTGGCGGCGCACGTACCGCCTTGTATTGCTGGCTGGAAGCCCGGCATCAAAAAGGGGCGTTCATCTTGCGGGTCGAAGACACTGATCAGGAGCGTTCTACCGATGCCGCGGTGCAGGGCATTCTGGATGCGATGAGTTGGCTCGGCCTGGGTTACGACGAAGGTCCGATTTATCAAACACATCGCTTGGCGCGTTACCGGGAAGTGGCCGAACAGATGGTGGCCGCTGGCAAGGCCTATTACGCCTACGAAACCAAGGAAGAGCTCGAAGCCATGCGTGAAGCGGCAATGGCAAAAAACGAAAAGCCGCGCTACAACGGCCATTACCGTGATTTGAACGCACCGCACAAGGACGATCCGAATCGCGTTATCCGTTTCAAGAATCCGATCGGCGGCAGTGTTGCGTGGGAAGACAAAATCAAGGGTCGCATCGAGTTCAGCAATGATGAACTGGACGATCTGGTTATCTTCCGTTCCGACGGTTATCCCACCTATAACTTTGCCGTCGTCGTCGACGATCTCGATATGAAAATCACCGACGTGATTCGAGGCGACGACCACGTCAACAATACGCCGCGTCAGATCAATATCTACAACGCGCTGGGCGTGGCAGTGCCATATTTCGCCCATATGCCGATGATTCTTGATCCGGAAGGCGCGAAACTATCCAAGCGCCACAATGCCGCCAATGTCATGCAATACCGCGACGATGGCTATTTGCCGCATGCCTTGCTGAACTATCTGGTTCGTCTGGGCTGGTCACACGGCGATCAGGAAATTTTCAGCATTCCGGAAATGATCGAATTGTTCAAAATCGAGGACGTGAATTCGAAAGCCTCGCGTCTCGATCCGACCAAGCTCAACTGGATCAATTCGCATTACCTGAAAACCGACGCACCGGAAGACGTAGCCAGACATCTGCAGTGGCATATGGATCGCGCCGGTTACGATTTATCGAAAGGCCCCGCATTGTCCGATGTCGTGATAGCCTTGCGTGACCGCGTCGATACACTGAAGCAAATGGCCGAGCGTGCGGCTGTCTGGTATCAGCCTTTGACCCATTACGACGAAGCGGCAGTGGCAAAGCAATTCGTGCCAGCAGCCTTGTTGCCGATGCAGACGGTGCGTGCGGAACTCGCGAATTTATCCGAGTGGAGTCCGGCTGCGATCCATGCCGCCATGCAAATCACCGGTGAAAAACTGGGCGTTGGCCTGGGCAAAATCGGCCCGGCCCTGCGTGTCGCGATTACGGGCACGCAGCAGTCCCCGTCGATTGATCACACGGTCTATCTGGCGGGTCGCGACGAAGCTCTGAAACGCATCGACGCGGCTTTGGCTATGCTGGCGAAGCTCGCATAACAGGCGTAACGTAAACCCATGGCCAAGCACTCGCATGAACATCCCTGCACCGATCCGGTTCATCACGTTCATGATGCCGACGGTTTCGTAAAAGCCGTCGAACAGGCCTGCGAAAAACGCGGCTTGCGCCTCACGCCGCTGCGGGCTCAGGCATTGGGTTTGATTGCGGCCGAGACAAAGCCGGTCAAGGCCTATGATTTGCTCGGCAAGATGAAGACCGAGAAGGGTAGCGCGGCACCTCCGACGGTTTATCGCGCCCTCGATTTTTTACTTGAACAGGGTTTCATACACCGCTTGGCATCGATCAATGCGTTTGTCAGTTGCCATCATCCGCAAGTGAAGCACTCTGTTCCGTTTCTGATTTGCGATAAATGCCAGAACACGGTCGAGATGGAGGATGACGGTGTTTCGGCCTTGCTCGAAAAGCAGGCAAAATCGATTGGCTTTACGACGCGTGCACAAATTCTGGAAGTGCATGGCATTTGTGCCGATTGTTCATCCCGTCAATAACCTGATCACCCTGCAAAATACTGTCTTCAGCGAGATCCCATCGGCCGTGGTACATCGATAATGCTGAAGCTAGCTTGTTACAAGATGTTGCAGGCCCCGCAAATACCGGTAGCTCGAATTGTCCGTTTTTGACGGGCAGTTCGATAATTTCCGGCATTACAATGGCTTAGAGCAACTTGTAGAAGTTCTGATTCACTATTTCCCTACGGCGCACATTCTAATTCTTCACATTGAGACCTTGCTGGCCTCTTTGGCCAATCACTTGTTATCGGATCAAAACATCGTAAACTCCGTGGGTGATTATGCGTTAGCTTGGCCGGCGGTCAGGGATTCATCACTGCGAAATGTAATCAGTTTTTGCTTCGTAGTGATCGCGACAGAAAATCGATTGGGGATTACGGTTCTTCAATTTACATCTTGGTTTTTCTTGGGGGTAGTCTATGTTGCATCTGAAAAAGTTGGGCGGAATACTTTTATTGTTTTTACTGATAGCCGTCGCAAGTGCTGCCGCTTTTCACTACAGCTCCCCCGGATCAACGCTTCCGTGGTTGGCAACCGCCAACAAAACAAAAATTGCCAGCCTCAATCCGGCAAAATCCGTCAGCGCAGAAGTTGCCGACGGCGTGGGTACTTATATCGTCATCTTCAAGGAAGCACCGTTAGCAACATATAAGGGCGGAAAATCCGGATTGGCGGTTCCAACCAAGATTATGTTGGCAAATGGCAAATCCCGCCTTGACGTCAAGAGTTACGAGTCGCAGAAATACGTCGAATATCTTGTGCAGCAACAGCGCAGCATAGAAAAGAAAATGGCTGCAGCCACCGGTAGCAAAGCCTTTCTGGTCCGCAACCGGATGCAACATGCCGTCAACGGAATCGTGCTTGATTTAAGCGCCGATGCTGCCGCGAAAATCGCGCAAATGCCCGATGTTTTACTGGTAGAGGGCTATCGTGAGTTACCACTCGAGACCGATACCGGCCCGACACTGATTGGTGCCGCCGCTATTTGGTCGGGCTCTTATCCGGGTGCTACCGGGTCTTTCCAGGGCGAGGGTACTGTTGCCGGAATTATCGATTCTGGCATCAATTTCGAAAGTCCTTCCTACGCGGCAACCGATCCAGTCGATGCCTATGTTCATGTTAATCCTTTGGGTGCCGGAAACTATCTGGGTACTTGCGCTGCAGGGAGCGTGGATGCAGGCAGATGTAACAGTAAATTAATCGGTGGCTATGACTTTGTGTGTGGTGCACCTGGCAACCAGTGCGGTCTCGCAAATATCCGTGAAGAGCCTGGTTTCGGTGACACCAATTCACATGGCAGCCACACGGCTTCGACAGTTGCAGGCAACCGTCGTGATGTCGTTTTCAGCGGTAGCACAAGGCGCATTTCCGGTGTTGCACCGCGCGCTAACATCATTGCCTACGATGTTTGCTATACCAATACATCGACGGGTCAGGGCCTTTGCCCCAACGTTTCTTCTGTGGCAGCGGTGAATCAGGCGATTGCCGATGGCATTGTCGACACCTTGAACTACTCCATCGGCGGCGGTACGAGCCCTTGGGGCGATGCGGTTTCGTTGGCTTTCCTGAGTGCCGTTGATGCCGGCATCTACGTAGCGGCTTCGGGTGGCAATAGCGGCCCTGCTGCCAACACCATGAGCCATCTGGAACCTTGGGTTTCCACAACAGCGGCTTCTCAACATGGTCGGGGTGGTTTTGCAGTGTTGATGCAAGTTACCGGCCCGGGTGCCGTCCCACCGAATTTGGCACCATTGGTACTTAATCAAGGCACGGGCGGTGTTGCATTTGCCGCAACCATTCCCGGTACCACGCCGTTGAAAGTCAGCTCAGGAATCGATACCACCTCCGATGCCTGTGCCGCCTATCCAGCCAATACATTTGCAGGTTCTATTGCCGTGGTCCGCCGCGGTACCTGCGGTTTCTCAATCAAGGTGAATAATGCATCGGCAGCCGGTGCTATTGCGGTAGTCATTGCCAATAATGCTGCGGGTGTGATCATTCCGAGCGTACCGGGAACCACGGTTCCAGTGTTTAGCGTATTGCAGTTGGAAGGTAATGCTTTACGTGATTTCACCGCAGCCAACCCGACAGCAACAGCTCAAATCAGTTTTCCTGCAGTTGGTTTGCCAAATACGGTTGACGCTTTGGCAGGTTTCAGCTCTCGCGGGCCTGCCGCTTCATTTGATTTGGTGAAGCCAGACATTACAGGTCCTGGCGTCGATATTCTCGCCGTCATGTCCGGGACGACTATTACGGGTTCCGGGCAGCTAGTCGGATTAATGAGCGGTACATCGATGGCATCGCCACACAATGCCGGCTCAGGTGCACTAATGCGTCAAGCCAGGCCGACATGGACGGTTCAGGAAATCAAGTCGGCATTGATGATGACCGCCGTGACTCCCGTTTACACCGAGGATCAGGTCACTTTGGCGGATGCATTTGCGCGAGGCTCAGGCCGTTTGCAGATTGATCGTGCCGTGAAAGCAGGACTTGTCTTGCATGAAACAACGGCCAACTTTCAGGCAGCCAACCCGGCGACCGGCGGCGATCCAAAGACGCTGAACATTGCCAGCTACGGCAACAGAAGTTGCTCACCGACCTGTTCGTTCACGCGGACTTTCAGAAACACGCAAGCTGCCGATCGCATGTGGAATGTGAAAATCAAAGGTCTGCTCGGTACCGTGAGCACGCCGTCGATATATATCCCAGCCGGACAGTCGCGTTCGCTCAGATTCACCATCAACACATCGAAAATTCCCAACAACGGAACTTGGAATTTCGGTGAAATCGAATTGACTCCGGCGTTGACAACACCGGTTGCCGATAGATCGCCTGTGTTGCGCATGCCAGTTGCCGTTGCCGTGGCACCTCCGGTGATCAATTTGCCGGCCAGTCTAAGCAAATCGATTACGTTGGGC
>Ga0208114_1000103_pt1 | contig 21875 bp, 23 predicted proteins | sample LakWasMeta2_LOW4_2_FD_183854 | JGI IMG/M metagenome (GOLD analysis project Ga0208114, IMG submission 183854) | Freshwater sediment methanotrophic microbial communities from Lake Washington under simulated oxygen tension - Sediment Metagenome... | ecosystem: Environmental > Aquatic > Freshwater >... | reverse complement strand
TTTTTGCGGTCACATAATCCGGTATGCCGCCTTTTTCCAGCGTCTGTGCGGATATGTTGATGGTCAAGCCGATAGGGCGCGGGCTGTCGCGGGTTTCACGCAATGCCATCAAGGCATGGTTGATTACCCAGAAATCGATGTCCTGCATCAGGCCGAAACGTTCTGCGGCAGGCAGGAAAGCATTCGGAGAAATCAATTCGCCCTGATTGCCTTTCATCCGGATGAGGACTTCGAAAAGCGCTTCCGAATAGGGGTTGCGTTCCAACTGACGCAACCAGATATCCTTGCTGTTGTTGTTTCCAACAGCATCGTTTTCGATGCCTTTCAGCGGAACAATAGGCTGGTAACAAAGCGCAAAGCGATCGGTACGGAAAGCTTCTTCCAAACGAACCGACCAGCCCAGATCGACGTCCAGTGCCGCAAGGCGTCCGGTTTCATGTGAATAGATCTGACACTGGTTGCGGCCCGAGGTTTTTGCCATATGACAGGCGATATCGGCGTGCGCCATCGCATCGCTCGGCGAATTGGTGTGCTCGTCGATCTTTGCGCAACCAACCGACAAGGTAATGCGGTAACTCTTGCCGCCATAGGTGAAGGGCGAGGCGGTGAGTACCCGGCGGAAGCCTTCGGCCAATGTCGTCAGGTCGCTGCTGCCGACATTGGTCAGCAAGACGGCAAATTCATCGCCGCCCATGCGTGCCAGATAATCGGCGCCACGCAAACGCGATTTAAGTCGTTGGCTGACTTCGACCAGCAATTTGTCGCCGGCAGCATGGCCGGCGGTGTCGTTGATATATTTGAAGCGATCCAGGTCGATAAACAGCAACATGGCGGTCTGTCCGGTGCGACGCACCTTGCTGCATTCCTGTTCCAGTTGCGATTCGAACCAGCCCCGGTTGTAGAGTTTCGTAAGGCTGTCGTGCTCGGCTTGCCAGCGCAATTCTTCTTCCAGCGCGCGACGTGCGGAGATGTCGCGGAACGCAACGACCGAACCATTGAGTTCGGTTTCCATTTTCAATGGATGGATATTGCATTCGACCGGCACGCCACGTTTATTGGCAGTCCAGAACATGGTTTGCCAGGACGATACTTCGCTGCCGTTGGTATAACAAAGATTGAGATAGGAGGCCGTACGCTGCATCGGCGAGCCGTCTTCATCGGCATAGTGAAATGCATCGAATGCGTTTTGCCCGACGAGCTCGCTGGCATGGCCGTAACCGAGCAAATCGAGCGCGGCCGGATTCACGAACTGGATGGTGCCGTCCGAATCCACACCGTAAACACCTTCACCGACGGAAGACAGAATGCCCTGCAGACGACGACGTTCGTTGTCGATGGCTTTACGGTCGTTGATGGTTCGTGCAAGCGATGCGATGCGGGCCAGCAGCAGGTCTTTCGATTCGCTCTTGAACAAACATTCCAGCGCACCGCAGGCCAGCGATTCCGATATAACGGCATCGGAATAGGTGCCGGTAATTGTTGCCGTCAGGATGTGCTGGGTTTCCTGATTGTTGCGGATTTTCGTGATGAGCGCGGTACCGTTTTGTTCCGGCATCAGATAATCAATAATCGCGATATCGAAATTCTGTGCTGATACTTTTTTCCAGCCTTCATCGACGCTGTCGGCCGTTTCGATGAAGTAGCCGTGCTTTTGCAGCAGTTTCGAATAGCCGGCGCGGATAGTGGCGGAATCGTCCACAAACAAAATCTTGATTTGTTCTTCGTGCGAACTTAATGCCGGCTTGATGCTTTGTGTCGGGCGCAATAACTGGTCGATGGCGCTCGGAGCTTCGAGATAATCCGACCATAAGGTGAGAGCAGTGCGCGGGCGCGACATCCGCCAATTCACGGCATTGGCATTGCTCGAATCGGCCATGACCAGCACCGGCAAGTGTTCGAAGCGTTCGCCGTGCAGCAAACCGAAAACGTCTTCGGCAATGCCTTCTGAATATTCCGGCCATCCCAATACAACGGCATCGAGATTGCTGTGGCCGATTTGTGCCTTGAGAAGGGTGTCGTAGGCTTCGGCCAGGGTGGCGACGGCAGTCACGCCATATCCGTAGTGGCTCAATACTGCGGACAGGGCTCTGCGTCGCGTTTGCGAGCTCTCAGCCAGCAGTATCATTTTCATAGGCAACCACTCCACAGTTTCGAGGTTTAGGCTAAACCCATCCTAGGGCTAAAACCAGTCATTCAGAGGCTTCGGGCCGCCAATTCGGCGATTTTTCCGTCAAATTTTGTTACATCAATCTCGGCAAGGCTTTGTTTGCCTTCGGTGGCCTCGATTAATAATTCCCGTTGTAACAGGCCGCGCTCAAAAGCGACGTGGTAGGGAACCCGGCTGAAGCTGACCATGGCATAGCGGGGAATGAAAACGCCGGGATGACGCTCAGCCAGCAAGCGCTCGAGTTGGCGCTGTAGCAGGAAGTCGGGGTCATCCACCCGGTCACGCATCTCGACGTAGTTTTCGAGTGCCATGGTTTGGATGGCGAGTGCATTGGGTTTGCGCTCTGCTTCAAATTGTTCAAAGGCCTGTTCCCAGTCGGGTGCGTGTTCGATGTGATGCACCAGCGCGAGACAATCTTCGAATGCACAATTCATTCCCTGTCCATGGAACGGAACCATGGCATGAGCGGCATCACCCAGCAGAACGACGCGGCCGTCCAGATGCCAGTTGTCGCAATATAAGGTACTCAGGGCAGACGTCGGATTGTTGATGAAGTCTTCATCGAAATTTGGCATCAGGGGCAGGGCGTCGGCAAAGTCGTCTTCGAAGAATTTTCTTGCAGCGGCAACATCCGGCAGTGTTTCGAAACTTGGGTCGCCTTCATTAGGCAGAAATAGAGTGACGGTGAAGGTTTTTTCGGTATTGGGAAGGGCAATGCACATGTAACCGCCGCGTGGCCAGATATGCAAGGCATTGGCTTCAATCTGGAATTCGCCTGACGCAGCGGGCGGAATTTCCAGTTCCTTGTAACTGTGCCCGAGCGATTCAAAACGTTCTGTTAGAAAATTCTGTTGCTTCAATGCGGTACGAACGCCGGAGCCCGCGCCATCGGCGCCGATCAACACGTCGAAATCAAGCGTGGAGGCGCAACGATCGACATCGTTGACCAGATGGACGGATTTTTTATCGAAGTCGATATTGTCGATTCTATGGTTGAATAAAATGCATGCCCCGGCCGCCTCGGCAGCGTTGAGCAGCGTGATGTTCAATTCGCCACGATGTACTGACCAGATGACTTCGGAATCGTCCTTGCCGTAACGCTGAAGTTGGGTGTCACCGTTTTTCATGTGCACCATGCGACCGCGCATCATGACGGCCTGTTGCATGACGAGATCATTCAATCCGGCTTCACGTAGTGCATGCAGACCGCGTTCCGCCAGCGCCAGATTGATCGAACGTCCACCCTCGTAGCCTTTCACTCGAGGGTCAGGGCGTTTTTCGAACACCTCGACCTGCCAACCTTTGCGTGCCAATAAAGTGGCCAGCAGCGCGCCGGCCAAACCGGCACCGGCGATGGTGATTTTCTTTGCGTTGTCAGGCTGCATTATTGTTGTCCTGCCAGAGTTTTACCGCATGGGCGAATCGCAGTACATCGGAGTAATTGTTATACAGCGGAGCGGGCGAAATACGGATGACATCGGGTTCGCGCCAATCGCCGACAATGCCCTGAGCTGACAGTGCTTCAAACAAGGCGCGGCCCTGTTCGCGACCGGCATTGACACGCAAGGATAATTGGCAGCCACGTTGGTCGGGATCGGTCGGCGTGACGATACTAAGCGTATTGGTCAATTCTTCACGAATTAAGCTTTCCAGATACGTGGTCAGTTTGATCGATTTCTTGCGCAGCTTATGCATGCCTGCCTGCTGGAATACTTCCAGTGAAACACGCAAAGGCGCGAGCGCAAGAATGGGCGGGTTGCTTAATTGCCAGCCGTCGGCGCCGGGCGTTGGAACAAACTCGGGACCCATTTTGAAACGTGTCGATTTATCGTGTCCCCACCATCCGGCAAAACGCGGACGAGTTGTAGTGGCATGGCGTTCATGCACGAAGCAACCGGCAATGGCGCCGGGACCCGAATTCAAATATTTATAACTACACCAGGCGGCAAAATCGGCACCGCTGTCGTGCAGATTCAAGGGCAGATTGCCGGCAGCATGTGCCAGATCGAAACCTACGACACATCCTTCCGCATGTCCGAGACGGGTGATTTCTTTCAGATCAAAATATTGGCCCGTGCGGTATTGAACGCCGGGCCAGAGAATCAGCGCGATGCGATGGCCATGTTCGGCAATGATGCTCGAGAGATGCGCCATCGAGAAAATACCGCCGGGCAAATCCGGTTCAATTTCGATCAGGCTTTCGGCTGGATCAAAACCGTGGAAACGCACTTGCGATTCGACGGCATAACGATCCGATGGAAACGCACCGGCTTCGATCAGGATGACATTACGCTCTTTGCTAGGGCGATAAAAACTCACCATCATCAAATGCAGATTGACCGACAGCGAATTCATGGCGACGACTTCCGACGGTATCGCGCCGACCACCGATGCCAGCGAATCGCGGACGAATTCGTGATACGGCATCCACGGGTGTTTGCCGTTGAAATGGCCTTCCACGCCGTTTTGCGCCCAGTTGTCGAGTTCTTCAGTCAGTGCCGCAGGCAGGGATTTGGGTTGCAAGCCGAGCGAATTGCCGCAGAAATAGGCCTGGTTTTGGCCTTCATGTTGCGGGATGAAAAACTGTTCGCGGAAATGTCGCAGGTCGTCCTGCGAATCCTGCTGCAGGGCATAGACTTCTGAAAAAAGTTCGGACATGTTTTTTACTCGAATCTGGATTTGCTTAAGCCCAACCATTCCAAGGCCGTGCCATGGAATAAGCGTTCCTGGTCGGCTTCGGACAGGTTCAGTGAATCAATACCGCTACCGGGTACTTGTTCACCCAACGGAAACGGATAATCGGTACCAAGCATCACTGTCTTGGTACCAACGGTGTCGAGCAGATATTGCAGGGCACGCGGATCGTGCACGCAGGAATCGAAATACATCCGGCCGAAGTATTCGCGCGGATTACGCGGGTTGTCGGTGGCGACCAAATCCGGGCGCATTTTGAAGCCGTGTTCGATGCGACCAATGGTGTAGGGGAAGCTGCCGCCGCCGTGGGCGAAGCAGACTTTCAGTTTCGGCAAGCGTTCAAGCACGCCACCAAAAATCAAGGCGCACACGGCACGGGTTTGTTCTGCCGGCATCCCGACCAGCCAGGGCATCCAGTATTTTGGCATTGCTTCGCTGGCCATCATGTCCCAGGGATGGATCAGGATGGCGGCATTCAAATCCTGCGCGGCTTCGAAGAATTCAAATAACTCGGGCGCATCCAGATTCCAGTCATTGACGTGTGAGCCAATCTGGATGCCTTGCAAACCCAACTGGTCGACGCAGCGCTCGAGTTCCTGGATCGCCAAACGCGGCGATTGCAAAGGCACGGTGCCGATACCGGCGTAGTGTTTACGGTGGTCACGGCACGTTGCCGCCATGTGCTCGTTCAGGCTTTGATGCAGTTCCAGCGCGTGGTGCGGCTTCGCCCAATAGCTAAACATCACCGGCACGGTCGAGATCACCTGCACCTGTACGCCGAACTTGGCGTAATCGGCGATGCGCTCGACCGGATCCCAGGTATTGGATTTTATCTCGCGGAAAAATTTTCCGTCTTTGTAGATATTGTGGCGGCCATCGCTGCCTTGGTGGATCACGGCAAAACGGTTGTCACCGTATTTGGTGGCAAGATCCGGCCAGGTTTGTGGCAGGTAGTGGGCGTGAGTATCGATTTTTAGCATGGTGAATTCTAGACCTTTACCGTCATGCATTCAGGTATGCGGCGAAAGCGGCATAAACGGGAATGCCGATAGCCAAATTAAAAGGGAAGGTAAAACCAAGCGCAGCGGTAATGCATCGCCCGACATTCGCTTCAGGCAAAGACGCGCGAATCGAGGCAGGAGCGGCAATGTACGAGGCACTGGCGGTCATGGTGCCAAAGACGGTGGCCGTCGCTGCACTCATGCCAATCAAGTGGCCAATGCTGACTCCAAGCACGCCGTGCAGCAATGGGACGGCCATCGAATAAGTGGCGAGACGAAATGCTTCGCGGCCCACGCTGCGAAGCTGCCCGGCGGCGACCATGCCCATGTCGAGCATGAACAGCATCAAGGTGCCTTGAAACAGTTGCACATACATGGCGTCCACGCGGGCAATACCTTCCTTGCCCGAGATTGCGCCAATCGCCATGCCGCCGATCAGCAGCAAGGCGGTTTTGCCTGTCAACACTTCGCGTATCTGGTGCCAACGCAGACCATCACTTCCTTTCGCAAGTGCAAGTCCGATCAAAATAGCCGGGATTTCCAAAGCGACCACCAATGCGACCAATACCGGATCGGCTGGTTGACCGCTACGCTCGGTGAATTGCTGGGCAGCAATAAATGTTACTGCCGAGACCGATCCAAAATGGGCGGCGAGTGCCGCTGCATCGACGCGTGAATCACGGAGCCACCACTTTGCGATGAAGTAGGCGCTGGTAGCGGTTGCCATGCCGGAAAGCAATGTGACGACTATCAGCAAGGGCAGATTGGCGGGTGCATTTTCGCTGAGCGCCACACCGCCTTTTAAACCAATGGCAAGCAAGAGAAATATGGACAAATAAGACTGGATGGCGGCGGGAATTTCCAGGTCGCTACGCACTGCGCGGGCGAACATGCCAAGTGCAAATGCCAGCACCACCGGTGACAGCAAATTGCTGATTAAGAGCTCCGATGAAAACATGTTAAATCTCGCTCTTGTATTTTTCGGGTGCGGGATTCAAGTGTCCGCAATGGTCGCAACGGCGATGTTCTTTCGAGCGATAGAATTTATCGAAGACAGCCGGGAACTGGGTTTCGATATTGTCCAGCGTGAAAAATTCTTCGTACAGTTTGTGATTGCAGGTTTCGCAGAACCATAGCAAGCCGTCAAGTTCATTGGGTAGGCGTTTACGTTCAATCACCAGTCCGATGGAGTCGGGGCCACGTTGTGGAGAGTGCGGTATCCGCGGCGGTAGATAGAATATTTCTCCGGCCTTGATCGGGATGTCGCGGGCTTTGCCGTCTTCCTGGATTTTCAGCACCATCTCGCCTTCGAGCTGGTAGAAAAACTCAGGACCTTCTTCCCAATGGTAATCGGTGCGCTGGTTCGGCCCGCCGACGATCATGATGATGAAATCGCCGTCCACGATGCATTTGTTGCCGACCGGCGGTTTCAACAAATGCCGGTGTTCGTCGATCCATGTCTGGAAATTAAAAGCGGGCGTCAGCATCGTTAATCCTTCAGCACCGCAGTGCATTTCAATTCAATGGCGATTGGTGTCGGCAAGGCCGTAATGCCGAGTGTCGTTCGGCATGGAGCAAAGGCTGGATCGGGAAAATACTCGGCCCAGATCTTGTTGTAGGTTCTGAAATCTTTCGCCATGTCAGTTAGGTACACCGTGACATCGACCAGATTATTGAAGTCAGCGCCGCTGGCAGTCAGTACGGCTTTGACATTGGCGAATACCGAATGGCATTGCGCACTGATATCGTAGCTTTGCAGTGTATCGTCGGCAGCGTAAACGTTGCCGGGAATGCTATTGTCGACGGCACTTCGCGGGCCGATGCCGGACAGGAACAGCAGGTTGCCGACTTGCCGTGCATGTGGATAGTGGCCCACCGCTTTTGGCGCATTCGCGGCATCAATGGGATCATTCATTTTCCGAAGTTTCCATAAGCTGGGAAATGGCTTTTGGGTAATCCTGAGCCAACTGCTCCTTGCTTCTAATGCTCATCCCTAAATCGGTGATGCGACCGTCCAGCAGGCTATACACCCATCCATGCACCGTCAAAGACTGTCCACGCGACCATGCGTCCTCGACTACTGTAGTTTGGCAAACATTGACGGCTTGTTCGATGACATTGACTTCGCAAAGTCTTGCATGACGCATAGAATCCAGTTCATGGCTTTGAATGAACACAGCATGTTTATTTGCAACATCGGCAATATGTCTAAGCCAGTTATCGGCGAGTCCGACGCGAGTATTGGAGAGCGCGGCGTGCACCCCACTGCAGCCATAGTGGCCGCAGACAATAATGTGCTCCACTTTCAGCAAATCGACCGCAAATTGTATCGTGCTCAAGCAGTTCAGATCGGTGTGCACCACCACATTGGCGATATTGCGGTGTACAAACACTTCACCCGGTTGCATGCCGGTAATCTGGTTGGCAGGAACACGCGAATCCGAACAGCCAATCCATAGGTATTTTGGTGCCTGCATTTTTGACAGGCGTTTGAAAAAATCCGGATCTTCAAGACGAACTTTCTCGGCCCATTCTTTATTGTTTCTCAGAAGGTGTCGTAACGGCATGCTCTATCCCAAATCCAGACAAATGTTTTTTGCTTCAGTAAAGAAACGCATAGCGTCAAGGCCGCCTTCGCGGCCAAGACCCGATTGTTTCATGCCGCCGAAGGGTGTGCGCAGATCGCGTTGTAGCCAGGTATTGATCCAGATGATTCCGCAATCCACGGCATTCGCCAAATGGTGTGCCCGACGGATATCGCTGGTCCAGATACTTGCAGCAAGACCATAATCGCTGGCATTCGCCAAGGCGATGGCATCGGTTTCATTTTCAAACGACTGAAGCGTAATCACGGGGCCGAAAATTTCTTCCTGGTTGGTACGAGTGTAGGGACCCAGGTTTTCGAAAATCGTCGGAGCAATAAACCAGCCTTGCTCGCAAAGTCCCGATGGCGCGATGGCATTGCCGCCGCAAAGCATTACACCGCCTTCGTCCTTGGCAAGTTCGATATACGACATCACCTTGTCGAAATGCGCTTTTGAAATCATCGAACCCATCTGGGTTTTGGTATCAGCAGGGTCACCTACACGCAATTGTTTTGCACGGGCGACGAGCTCGTCGCGAATTTCCTTGTAGATGGATTTCTCGATCAGAAGCCGCGAGCCGCACAGGCAGATTTGTCCGGAATTCTGGAAGGCCGAACGCATCAGGGTATCGATCAGGTTTTTTCTCGGTGCATCGGCAAAAATGAGGGTGGGGTTTTTACCGCCCAATTCGAGTGACACTTTTTTTAATGCTGGGCCGCAATGTGCGGCTATTCTTTTGCCTACGGCCGTGCTGCCGGTAAAGGAAATGGCTTTGACGTCGGGATGTTCCACCAATGCTTGGCCGACCTTGTGTCCAAGCCCATGCACGATATTCAAAACACCTTCCGGTAAGCCGATTTTCTGCGCCAGCTCGCCAAGCATGCTGGCCGTTATCGGCGTAATTTCCGACGGTTTCGCGATAACGCAATTGCCTGCTGCAAGCGCGGGGGCAATCTTCCAGGTAAATAGATAAAGCGGCAAATTCCAGGGCGAGATGCAGCCCACGATTCCCAGAGGCTTGTGTGTCGTGACATTCCAGCCAGCCTGCCCATGGTGCGATTCGCTGGAAAACTGGTGGCTGCTCGAGGCGAAAAATCGAAGATTTTCGACGGCCCGCGGCATCTCGACATCACGACTTAATGCCAGCGGTTTTCCGGAATTGCCGGTCTCGGCAACCGCAAATTCCCCAATGGCCTGTTCCAGTGCATCTGCCAGCTTGTTCAGCCATGCGGCTCGTTCGCCATTACTCAATCCAGACCAATGCGGAAACGCCTTTCGGGCTGCTATGACGGCCGATTCAATATCGCCTTGGTCGCTATCCGGGCAGTGGGCGATACATTGGCCAGTCGCAGGGTTCATTACGTCGAGCCAGGCAGCCCCATGAGCGGCGCATTGCCTGTTCCCGACTGTGTTATGGATCTTGAATATCATCCCGCTAGATTAACCCGTAAGCGGACCATCCGGACAGGTTTGTTGGGCACTACGAGAATTCGATGCCCACGAATTCTTCGCGATACCAGGCGATTCGAGCCGTATAGGTCGGCACAGGGCCGGGCTCGCCGAAAATATAAACGAGGCCGTCATCATTGATATTGAAGGGCCATGAACGCGGACGCTTGATTTGGCAGCCGCCCTTGGAGATATCTTTTATTTCGACCAGAAATGCCTTGTGTGCACCGACGAACATGGCATGGCCCTGTTGCAGGTGGCGGGTACTGATTCTGCGTTCGAAGAGGGCCATATTTTCGCGATGTTACTGCATTTCATCGACGATTTGGATAGGCACCGACTGGGCTTGAAGATACTGCAGGCCGATCTTCTTACCATCGTCCCAGACGAACATGGCTTCGGCATCAATGACATTTTCGTTTTCGATAATGAAATACAGATTCAGAACGTCATTCGGGGAGAAATCCCATTCTGGCGGTTTCATGATGCAGCAACCGGTGTTCGACAGGTTTTCAAGCTGGGTAATACAGGACTTTCCGGCCGTGGCGACCACAACCTGGCACTGGTAGCTGTAGCGTAGCGCTCGGCGCTGTTCCAGACTCATCCAGGCACCCTTTGGCTGAAGACATGACGTGATATTAACCCGTTCGAAGTCGTTTTAAAGTGAGCGGGTACGTCCGCCGTCTACGGGTAAATTAATGCCGTTGATATAGCCTGCCTGCGGTGAAGCCAGAAAAACCACGGCGGCCGCAATTTCGGAAGGATCGGCAAATCGCCCGGCGGGAACGGTACTTAGCATGGCTGCCGCGATTTCCTCGCTGGCTTTATTCGTCGCTTTTGAACGTTCGTCGAGAATTTGTCCCAGGCGTTGGGTTTTGGTGTAACCGGGCAAAACGTTATTGACCGTAATACCGAACGGCCCCAGTTCGCTGGCCAGGGTTTTTGACCAGCTGGCGACGGCGCCACGAATCGTGTTTGACACGCCCAAATTGGCAATAGGCTCTTTTACCGAGGTCGAAATGATATTGATGATGCGGCCCCAGTGCCGCTCTTTCATGTTGGGTAAAACTGCTTGCAGCAAAATCTGGTTGGCAATCAGATGCTGCTGAAAAACCGTTAAATATTGCTCCGGTGTGGCTGTATTGGCGGCCCCGCCGGCAGGTCCCGCCGTGTTGTTGATCAGGATATCGATCTTGAATGCCTTGAGCATTTCTTCGAGCTTGTATTTCAAGCCTTCACTGTCGGAGACGTCGGCCATCATGTAGTGATGCTGTTGCCCGGCTGCGACACAAGGCAGCGCATTGCGCACTTCATCCAGCACCTTTGGGCGCCTTGCAAGCAAAATAATATTCGCGCCTTGTTCGGCCAGGCCAATCGCGCTTGCACGCCCGATACCCTCGGAAGCGCCGCAGACGAGAGCCGTTTTGCCTTGCAGTGGATGTGGTTGCATATCGAGCCCTTAGGATGTTGGTTTGTTCAAGCGTTCGCGCATCATGTCGGCGATCACGGTGCCGTCGCGTTGATTGGAATCGGGCAGTCGTTCGATCACCGATTCAATATTGGCTTTCGGGTGATTCTGACTCAATTTGAACTTCATCGAAATGTGTTTTGCTTCAAGTCGAAAACCGACGATACCGTCCAATTGTCTGTGATGGTCTTCACGGGTATCGGGTTCAAATTCCCAGTCGCTGCCGACATTGGTTTCGTTGATCACGCTCAGCTCAGACACAATGGCACCCATTTCGCCTTCTTCGTGCGTGACTTCCAGTTGGCCGTGGATATGGGCGATTGCATAATTCCAGGTGGGGACGCGGGCCCTTTCTTCCTTGTCCGGGTACCAGCTTGGCGAAATGTAGGCATTGGGGCCGTGGATAATCAGCAAGGCGTTCGGGTCGCCTTTCCATTGCGGGTTGGGTTTTGCCCAGTGTCCACGAAACACGACTTGATCATCGTTGCGCTCATATAAAACGGGGATATGACTGGCGTAAGTCTGGCCATCGACCGTCGTGATCAAGCTCGCGAATGCGTTCCATTCAACCAGACGGTCTAACTCCAGCAAATCGGTTTCAGTGAAGTATTTCGGCGAGTACATTCGAGTCTTCGTTGATTCCGTGGTGGCGCCTTTAGGCACGAGAGATTTTGTTGAATTTATCGTGCCTACAGGCGCTGCTGCAAAACCCTGTCAGTTTCTTTTCAGTTTTTTTCAGGCAGGGTGCGCATCATGTAGGGCACGATTTCGTTATCGTCATCGGCTTCCGGCGGCACCAAATCTTCCAGCAAAATACCGAACAGCTCGGCATCGTCGTCGTCCATGCCGTCCAGTGAACGGAACTCGGCATCCATCAATGCAGCGGCCGCAATTTCATGGCTTTCATAGACGAGGGTATTGCCGGTCGAATCGAAAACGTGGGCGATTCCGCTGTCGAATACCCGCAAGCGCGCCCATACCAGTTGGCGGTGAAAAATCGTCAGCCACCATTGTTCGTGTTCGATGATGAATTCATCGGGGTTTTGTTCTTTTTCGAAATTGTCCGACATGGTGAAACCTCAATTTTTAAGTGCAATGGCGATGGCGGTACCGGTGATGCCCACCAGCGTTATCCAGCCCATCACGGCGGCATTGCCGGCAAATAAATTCATGCCGGAATCCTTGAATTTGGTGTATCCGAAACACATCAGCCACCAGCTGTAAGCCATCCCGCCGTCTTCGGTACCCGATTTGAATTCATACTTCTTGTCGAGTTGGTGGCGGTAAGCCAAAACCCGGAACCCGAAATGGCCGGGGCCTGCGGAACCGGTCAATCCGAGAAATAGAAAAAGCCAGATGGAATCCATTTTTCTTAGTAGGTCGCCGAACCCGGCGCACGCGGGTAGGGGATGGCATCGCGGATGTTTTGCAGGCCGCAGACGTAGACCATCAGGCGTTCAAAGCCCAGACCAAAGCCGCAATGAGGTACGGTGCCGTAACGGCGGAAATCGCGGTACCACTCATAATGCGAAGGCTCTAGACCAAACTGCAGCATGCGCGAATCCAAAATATCCAGACGCTCTTCGCGTTGGCTGCCGCCGATGATTTCGCCGATGCCTGGTGCCAGCACATCCATTGCGGCAACGGTTTTTCCGTCATCGTTAAGGCGCATGTAGAAGGCTTTGATTTGTTCCGGATAGTTCATGACCACGACCGGACGACCCACATGTTTTTCCGTCAGCCAGCGCTCGTGTTCGGTTTGCAGATCCAGACCCCATTCGACCGGGTAGTCAAACTTCTGGCCGGATTTTTGCAACAGCGTAATCGCTTCGCTGTAATCGATGCGTTCAAACGGTGACTTGATGAAGTTTTCCAGTTTGGCGATAGCGCCTTTCTCGACGCGCTCGTCAATGAACTGCATGTCGTCCATGCGTTCGTTCAACACGGCTTTGAAAATGTATTTCAGGAAGGCTTCCGCCAGATTGGCATCGTCATTCAGATCGGCAAACGCCATTTCCGGTTCGATCATCCAGAACTCGGCCAAATGGCGGGTCGTATGCGAATTCTCTGCGCGGAAGGTGGGGCCAAACGTATACACCTTTGACAATGCCAGACAGAAGGCTTCGACGTTTAATTGACCCGATACGGTCAGAAACACTTCCTTGCCGAAAAAATCTTTCGAAAAATCGATCTGGCCCTTGTCCGTGCGTGGCAGGTTCATCATGTCCAAGGTGGAAATGCGGAACATCTGGCCGGCACCTTCCGCATCGGAAGTGGTGATGATGGGGGTGTTGACCCAGTAGAAGCCTTCTTCATGAAAGAAGCGGTGAACGGCCTGTGCCATGCAATGACGCAAACGCGTTACTGCGCCGAATAAATTGGTGCGCGGGCGCAGATGTGCAACTTCACGAAGGAATTCCAGTGAGTGGGGTTTTGGTTGGATAGGGTAGGTTTCAGGATCGTCCACCCAGCCAACGACGTCGACTTTCGACGCCTGGATTTCAAAGCTCTGTCCCTGGCCCTGGGACGCCACGAGAATGCCTGTGGCAATCACCGAGCAACCTGCACTCAAGCGTTTCACTTCATTTTCGTAATTGGGTAACAGGGCAGGTGCAACCACCTGAATGGCGTCGAAGCAGGAGCCATCGCTGACATTCACGAAACTCAAACCTGCTTTTGAATCGCGACGGGTACGAACCCAGCCACGAACGGTGACTTCGCTGCCGGCAACCACTTTGCCTGCAAGCGCCTGCTGAATACTGACGACGGCCATCCTTGAATCCTTGGGAAAAGAGCTTATCTAATGAACTGTCTAGGATAACCTTTAGCGGGGTATCCGCGTAAGCGTTATAATCATCTCCGCATCATCGAGTACAAAATCATGGCCGTTACCTTAAGTTCCAACGCATTAGCCCGGGTTCGTGAATATCAGGCCCAAACCCCCGGTTCCATCGGTTTGCGCTTTGGCGTCAAGAAGAGCGGCTGTTCCGGTTGGGCCTATGTCATTGATATGGCAAAAGACCGCAAGCCGGATGATCTGGTGTTCATTCAGGACGGAGTCGAGGTTTTGGTCGATCCGGCTAGCTTGCCCCAGGTGGATGGCACCGAAATCGATTTCGTCAGTCAGGGTTTGAACCAGCAGTTCATCTTCAAAAACCCGCGCATGGCAGGCGAATGCGGTTGCGGCGAGAGCTTTACGACGGAAGAGTCCGCCATTTAAGGGCAAGTCCGGCATTTGGTCTTTTGAACTTAAGCGGATCGATTTGCCCCAAGCCTTCGCGAAAATCTTCACCAAAAACAAAGCGGCATGGGCATTTTCCCAGGCACAGCCAGCTTCATACCGAAAAACACTGGTTTGGTGGGTCGTGAGTGCCATAGAAGCCACTCGTTAGTCCCGTCTAGACAAGCTGATCGAGCCCTCTGCCCAGAGTCTGCGTCTCAGGTAGCCTGCTAGGTCTAAAACTTCTTTTATTTCTTATACTTGCGCGAAGTCTATTGGGGCTGGCATAATATGCGGCTCCCTGACCCAGCAACATCGCGGGGACCCTTGCTCCACGGCCGTTTATTTTCAATGCCGGGGGCTGTTTGGCCGAAAGGCCGCATCCTTAAGGAATTAACCATGCGTCATTATGAAGTCGTGTTCATGGTCCATCCGGACCAAAGCGAACAAGTGCCAGCCATGATCGAGCGTTACAAATCGCTGATCGAAACCGATGGCGGCAAGATCCACCGTCTTGAAGATTGGGGCCGTCGTCAATTGGCTTATCCAATCGAAAATCTGGTCAAAGCCCACTATGTTCTGATGAACATCGAGTGCGGCCAGAAAGTATTGGCAGAACTGTCTGACAGCTTCCGCTACAACGACGCCGTATTGCGCCACGTTGTGCTGAAAACCGAAGAAGCCGCCACCGAGCAATCTTTGATCATGAAGAACAAAGACGAAAAAGGTGACCGTCGTCGTCGCGATGACGATGTGATGTTGGGTGATGTCGAAGGCGTTGACGCCGACGCAGAATCCGAAGTCGATGCTGTTTAAGCCAGGAGCCAGACATGTCTAAATTTTTCCGCCGCCGTAAATTCTGCAAATTCACTGCCGAAGGCATTACGCACATTGATTACAAAGATCTGAACACCCTGCGCCAGTACCTGACCGAGAACGGCAAAATCGTTCCAAGTCGCATCACCGGCACCAAGGCCAAATATCAGCGTCAGCTGACGTCGGCGATCAAGATCGCACGCGAACTCGCGTTGATCCCATATTGCGACAACCACAACATCTAATCACTTCGCCTGCACCTTGCGTGCAGGCGTTTGTTTTTCGGATAAGAAAACCATCGTCCTTACGGACAGCCACAGTTGCGGGCTTCGGCCCGCTAACGTAACGGAGTAATAAAAATGCAATTGATTCTTCTGCAAAAAGTGACCAACCTCGGTGGTCTCGGCGATCAAGTCGACGTGAAGCCAGGTTACGGCCGCAACTACCTCATCCCGACCGGCAAAGCAGTTCCTGCCAATGCCGCCAATATCGCCACTTTCGAAGCCAAACGTGCTGAATACGAAGCCAAAGCCAATGCGACACTGGCTGCCGCTGAAGCCCGCAAAGCCGCATTCGAAGGCGCAAGCGTCACCATCTACGCCAACGCATCGACCGAAGGCAAGTTGTTCGGTTCCGTGGGTGCACGCGATGTTGCCGAAGCTTTCACCAAAGTCGGCCACAAGCTGGAAAAATCCGAAGTGATCATGGGCGAAGGCCCAATCCGTCGCATCGGCGAATTCGACGTTGTCGTGCATTTGCATGCCGATGTTGAAGTCAAGGTTAAGGTTATCGTGGCTCCAGAAGCTTAATTGTCTTTTGAAGTCCAATGAAAAGCCGCCGAAAGGCGGCTTTTTGTTTTGGTAGGAGCGCCTTTAGGAGCCGACCAACTCTTCACGGGTTCGTCGCGATTAAAGGATATTCCTGGGCGATCTCCGGGATTCTCAGTGTATGAGACGGCTTTATGATCTTATCCACAGGAAACCCACCGACTTGCACGCAACACATTTGTCCGATTAGCCGTAGCATTATCGGTTCGCGATTCCCGAATAAAAACCAAAGAAAACCTATGTCTGCACGCCCCGATTCAGTCCGCCCCGATCACAAACTTGAATCACTGCGCCTGCCGCCGCAATCGGTGGAAGCAGAGCAGGCGGTCATCGGCGGTCTCATGCTGGCACCTGAGTCCTTAAATATTCTGGGTGACTCGCTCTCCGAGGAAGATTTCTATCGTCGCGACCACCGCCTGATTTATCGCGGTATTCGCGAGCTGGCGGAAAAAAACAAGCCATTTGATGCCGTGACCTTGGGTGAATGGTTCGAAGCCAATAATCTTTCCGAGCAAATCGGTGGCAATGCGTATTTGATCGAGCTTGCCAGTACTACGCCATCGGCAGCCAATATCAAGGCCTATGCCGAAATCGTGCGTGAAAAATCGGTGTTGCGCCAATTGATTGAAGCCGGTACCGAAATCGTCAACGACAGCTTTCGTCCCGATGGCCGCGAGGTGACCGAATTGCTGGCAAAAGCCGAGCAGCATGTATTCAAGATTGCCGAGCAGGGCGAGCGTGGCAAGAAAGGTTTTGTTCCGGTACGCACCGCGATGGTAGAAGCGTTCGAACAATTGCGTCAACGTTACGAAAACCAGGGTGCCATCACCGGGTTGCCGAGCGGTTTTCATGATCTCGACAACCTGACTTCAGGTCTGCAAAACTCCGACTTGATTATTCTCGCCGCGCGTCCGGCTATGGGTAAAACCACGCTGGCATTGAATATCGCGGAATTTGCCGCGCTGAAAACCAAGAAAGCGGTGGCGGTCTATTCGATGGAAATGTCGTCCTCGCAGCTGGCTTTTCGTCTTATTTCATCCATCGGCCGCATCAATGCCCAGCGCCTGAAAACCGGCATGCTGGAAGACGAGGATTGGTCGCGCGTCAACATGGCGATCAAGATGCTGTCGGAGGTGAAAATTTTTATCGACGATACGCCTGCGCTGTCGCCTTACGATCTGGCATTCCGTGCGCGTCGTCTGAAGCGAGAACATGATCTTGGCTTGATCGTGGTCGACTACCTGCAATTGATGCAGGTGCCCGGCAACAAGGAAGGTCGTGTCAACGAAGTCTCGGAAATTTCGCGTTCCTTGAAAGCACTGGCGAAAGAATTGAATATTCCGATTATCGCGCTATCGCAGTTGAATCGTGGTCTGGAAAGCCGTACAGACAAACGTCCGATCATGTCGGACTTGCGTGAATCGGGCGGTATCGAGCAGGACGCCGATATCATCATGTTTATTTACCGCGATGATTATTACCACAAGGATTCGGCAGAAAAGGGGTTGGCTGAAGTGATCATCGCCAAACACCGTAATGGTCCGACCGATACCATCAAATTGAAGTTCTTTGGTGAATACACGCGCTTTGATAATCTTGCGCGCGATTCTATGGGAAGCTTTGAGTAGGAGCTCGCTTGCGGGCGATATATTCGGTTAGATCCGCTCGGGCCCAAGGGCCCTCCTACAAAGGCAAAGTGATTGCCTAGACTTTATAAGCCATCGTCAGGGTATTGAGATGCACGCGTTCCTCGTCGCGCAGGAATGGTGATACCAGCATCATCACTTGCACGATGCCCGCGCGTATGGCTTCTTGCTCATCCTTGTCGCCTCGCACGCTGGCGTAGTTCAGCCAGAAGGTTGCGATGACCAGTATATTGGTGGCAGTGCCTTCGATTTCTGTGGCGGAGGCGCGCATCACTCCTGCCTGTACCAGCCCGCGCATTACCGTTGTTGCATTGCCCGCTGCACGTTTGAGAATTCGTGCGAAGCGCATGCGCAAATGGCGATTGCGACTAAGAATATCCACCAGATCGCGATATAAAAAGCGGTATTCCCAGATGCATTCGAAAACCAGATGCAGTTGCAGCCAGATATCTTCCAGATTTGGCAGTCGTCCTTCGGGCGCGACCAGTGCCGAATCCATGCGTTCTTCATAACGCTGGAACAATTGCTCGATGATGTCGTCTTTGTTTCGGAAGTGGTAGTACAGGTTGCCCGGCGATATTTCCAATTCATCGGCAATATGATTCGTGGTGACGTTCGGCTCGCCCTGCAAATTAAACATTGCAAGCGAGGTGTCTAGAATGCGTTGACGTGTCTTGGGGGCTGCCATGGGGAATTAGCCAACCAGCTTTTTGACGAGCTCGATGTATTTCTTGATTGCATCGTCTTGTTTGGTGCCGGAAAGTTTTTCCCAGGCTTCGTATTTGGCGGTGCCGACAAAATCAAAAAAGCCCGGCTTGTCGCCTTTGACATCCCCTTCGGAGCCTTGTTTGTAAAGCGCATAGAGTTTGAGCAGGGTGTCGTTGTCGGGTTTGTCTTTCAGGCCTTTGACATCTTTGGTGGCTTGTTCGAATTTTGCTTGCAGATCGTCTTTTGCGGCGGCCATGACAGGGTTCTCGGGGCAGGTCGGAAGCCCCAATGAAAGCACGGCGGATGAAGCCGGTCAACGCATCCGGAAATTAGGGTTTGTAAGATTGCCTCAGGCATGGCAATTTAGCAGCCTGGGCCAGGCAGTCGCCAGCCTTTGACTAACGAGAGTGAGGGGATCATGAGCTATTTCGTTACCGGTGGCACCGGGTTTATTGGCCGCTTTTTGGTCAGCAATTTATTGAAGCGTAAAGGCAATATTCACTTGCTGGTGCGCAAAGGCTCGGAAAAAAAATTCAATGCCATTGCCGATTCGATGGGATGGGATAAAAAGCGCGTGATTCCGGTCACCGGTGATTTATCCAAGCCCAAGCTCGGGTTGACTGCAGCACAGCTCAAAGCGCTGACCGGGAAAGTGCAGCATTTTTTCCACCTGGCCGCGATCTATGACTTGAGCGCCGACGGACCATCGCAGCAAGTGGCCAATATTGACGGTACCAAACACGCCATAGAATGCGCCACAGCCATCAAGGCAGGCTGTTTCCATCACACCAGCTCCATTGCCGCCGCCGGCCTCTACAACGGCGTTTTCCGCGAAGACATGTTCAAGGAAGCCGAAGATCTGGATAACGACCCCTACTTCCGTACCAAGCACGAATCCGAAGGCTTGGTGCGCAAAACCTGCAAGATTCCCTACAGGATTTATCGCCCGGGCTTCGTGGTCGGTCATTCTAAAACCGGCGAAATGGACAAGATCGACGGTCCCTATTATTTGTTCACCCTGATCAAGAAGATTCGCCAGACATTGCCGCAATGGGTTCCAACCCTGGGTATCGAAGGTGGCCGCATGAATATCGTGCCGGTTGATTTCGTGGCCGACGCGATGGATCACATCGCGCACAAGAAAGGACTGGATAAGGGCTGCTTCCATCTGGTAGATCCCAATCCGATGCGTATCGGCGAAATCATGAACGTGTTCTGTCGTGCCGCCCATGCACCCGAAATGACGATGCGACTGGATGCTCGCATGCTGGCTGTCGTGCCTGCCGCCATTCGTGGCGCCGTGCTGAATCTGCCGCCGGTCAAACGCTTCAGCAATATGTTGCTCAAGGATTTGGGCATTCCGCAGCAGGTGGTCAAAAATATTACCTATCCGACCCGTTTCGATAGCCGCGAAACCGAACGCGCTCTGAAAGGCAGCAAGATTTCGGTGCCGGAACTGGAAAGTTACGCCTGGCGTCTTTGGGATTACTGGGAGCGCAATCTGGATCCGGAATTATTCATCGACCGTTCCCTGCGTGGCAAGGTAGAAAACAAGGTCGTGCTGATCACCGGTGGTTCGTCGGGCATTGGCCGTTCCTCGGCCATCAAAATTGCCGAGGCGGGCGCAAAAGTCATTATCGTGGCGCGCGGCGAAGAAGAGCTGACCAAGTGCCGCGATGAAATCATTGCGCTTGGCGGCAAGTGCTGGGCTTATACCTGCGATTTGACCGACATGGATAGCTGCGATGCGTTGGTAAAAACCGTACTTGCCGAACACAAGCATGTTGATGTGCTGATCAATAACGCCGGCCGCTCGATTCGCCGTTCGATCGAGCTCAGCTATGACCGTTTCCACGATTTCGAACGCACCATGCAGCTCAACTATTTCGCGAGTTTGCGTCTGATCATGGGCTTCCTGCCTGTCATGACGGAACGTAAAAAAGGCCACATCATCAATATTTCCTCGATTGGCGTACTGGCCAGTTCGCCGCGTTTCTCGGCCTATGTGGCATCGAAAGCCGCGCTGGATGCATTTAGCCGTTGTGCGCAGGCCGAGTTCAGCGGCAAGAACATCGCCTTCACCACGATCAACATGCCGCTGGTGAAAACGCCAATGATCGCGCCGACCAAAATGTACGATTCGATTCCGACATTGACGCCCGAAGAGGCGGCCGATCTGGTCGTCAAGGCCATTATCGAGCGTCCAAGCCGTGTTGCTACGCGGATGGGCATTTTCGCTGCCACTTTGAATGCTTTGGTTCCAAAGGCCTACGAAGTGATCATGAATACCGCTTTTGAAATGTTCCCGGATTCGCAAGCGGCCAAGGGCATGAAAGGTCGCGGGGATGCGGATAAACCGACGAATGAACAAATTGCCTTTGCTGCGGTCATGCGTGGCGTGCACTGGTAAATATTCAGCGTCACGCACAATAAAAAAACCCGCTTTGGCGGGTTTTTTTATGGGTGTTGCCAAGTTATGCCTATTGGCATTGCCTGAAACGTACCGCGACGTCGCTGCCCGATGGCGGCTCGAGCTGCAGACGCGTGAAGCGAAGTTCCTCGTACTGCGTCAGGATACGACAGATTTCCGAGACGATGTTTTTGTCGTCATTTTTTTCGGTGTTCAAATGAACTTGCAATGTCGAGGCGCTGTACCAGATGGCAGTTTTGACGGTCGGCATTTCGGCTACCGTCGCAGCAGCCTTGGCTTTTCGTTCGGCACGTTGTTGGTCGGTTAATTTGTCGATCTCGTCCATGGCCTTGTTCGTGGCATTAATTTGGGCAAGCGTTGCATCTTGAGCTTTGGCGGCATTATCGGCGGCGGCATTTTCAGGCCGGGGCTTTGCGGTTTTTTCGGACGCAATTTCGCCTGCAGGCAATATGTTGGCCAATGCGAAGTAGCTTAAAATGGCGAGAATGACGCTAAGCGCTGCACCAATCTGGACTTTGGATTTGGTCTGTGCGCTTGCCTGCTCGCGTACGGTGGCCAAGGTGTTTCCGGACAGAAAGTTTTCTACCCGCGGCCAGAGAGCTTTGCCTTCTATCAGCGTAATGTCGTAGCGTCCGGCGGAATCTTTCGCCATGTCTTCGATTGTTCCGAGCGTTACCAATATGCCTTTGCTGGCTCCGATGAGTTGAACGCCGTTGGCAAAATCACGGATATTGGCTTCCCCAAGATGATAGGCCGTACCGTGTTTGTAACTTAACAGGGTTAATGCACTGCCTTTTTTCAATAGAAATTCGGTACCGCCGTCACCGGGCTGGCGACTGGATATTTCTTCCCGATAGCCCTCT
>Ga0208114_1000085_pt1 | contig 23558 bp, 19 predicted proteins | sample LakWasMeta2_LOW4_2_FD_183854 | JGI IMG/M metagenome (GOLD analysis project Ga0208114, IMG submission 183854) | Freshwater sediment methanotrophic microbial communities from Lake Washington under simulated oxygen tension - Sediment Metagenome... | ecosystem: Environmental > Aquatic > Freshwater >... | reverse complement strand
TCCACATCAGCCATGGGGTGCCGTAGAACACAATCTGCGTAATCCAGATGGTGAGCCAGCGCATGTTTTTGAAGTATCCGGAGATGTCGCGCGGGTAGATTTTAGTTTGCGGTTGATACATCGACATAACACCGCCTGATATCGACTCGCTCACTATGGGAATTATTTTTCTGGGGGATTTTTTACTGCTCTTTACTGGCTGCATAGACATAAACTCAATCACCTTAATTGCTTGGCTGATGAGGAACAGCCAAATTATTTTTAACAGTGCTTAAGATAAAGTTTAGCGCGGATAAATAACAGGGACAGATGCTTAGAAAAAAAGCATAACAGATAGCTTTTTAGATGATGGTTGACTGCCGGGGTTAAGGAATCAAGCCTTTAACCAGCGTGCCTAGTGTTTCCAGTGCAGTTTCAATGCCTGCTTCCCAGATGTGTCCGTAATTCAGCCTGATATAATTGGTAAAACTTCTTTGTGCAGAAAATATAGGGCCAGGGGCGATGCTGATGCCATTGGCAAGTGCCAGTTTATGCAGCTGCAGCGCATTCACGCCGTCAGGCAGTTTTACCCATAAGAAATACCCGCCCTGCGGCACAGTCAGGCGTGTTCCTTCAGGAAAATGTCGTTCGATTGCTTCTATGAATTTAATTTGATTCACCATTAGGGTATGGCGCAGATTCCGTAGATGCCTATCATAGCCGCCCTTCTGCAGATACCTGGCTATTGCCACCTGTGGCGGGACGGATGCTGAAATTGTTGTTGTCAATTTTAGCCTTTCCACTGCGTGCAGGTAACGACCCGGCGCCACCCAGCCAACGCGATAGCCGGGCGCAAGGCATTTAGAAAATGATGAACAGTGCATCACCAGGCCTTCCGTATCGAACGCCTTTGCGGGCACCGGGCGCTTGTCTCCGAAATACAACTCGCCATAAACATCATCTTCTATCAGCGGCACCTGATATTTAGTGATGAGTGCTACCAGTGCTTTCTTTTTATCATCTGAAAGCAGGCTTCCCAACGGGTTCTGAAAGTTCGTCATTATCCAGCAGGCCTTGGGCTTGTACTGCGCTATCGCACGCTCCATCGCCGGCAGGTCAATCCCGTTTTTAGGATGGCTAGGCACCTCAACTGCGCAGAGGCCAATGCGCTCAATAGACTGCAGCGCGGCATAAAAGGTCGGTGATTCGATAAGCACCGTATCCCCAGGCCGCGTAACTGCCATCAGGCATAGGTTCAAAGCTTCCAGCGCGCCATTAGTCACCACAATATCATCAGCAGCTACATGCAGGCCATCAATCATATAGCGCAACGCAATCTGACGCCTTAAGCCGGGATCACCGGAGCTGAGATTATCTACGCTGGACCAGGGGTCCATCGCTTGAACCGCTGATGCCATGGTTCTTGCCAGGTTGGCAGTAGGAAATAGCAAAGGGCTAGGAAATGCCGAACCCAGTGGAACGATATTCTTAAGCCTGATGGACTGAAGCACTTCGAACACCAGCTCGCTTACATCGACCTGTGTAAGTTCAAGGTTGGCTTGTGCCAGTGGTTCAGGCGAGGATGGAATATTGACGCCACCGCCTGTGATGAAATAGCCGGAACGCTCACGTGCCCTTATAAGCCCTCTTGCCTCAAGAAGATAGTAAGCCTGTAACACTGTTGAAGCGCTTACATGACGGCTTGCACTGGCATGGCGTACCGAAGGCAGCTTATCTCCCCTGCACAGCACGCCTTCATGAATAGACTGCGCAATAGAATTGGCAAGCTGCTCATATAGCTTCATAGGTGAGATGTTTCAATAATATGTTCTGTGGGGTAGGCCAAAACGATGTGAGCTTACTTGATAACTTTTAACACTTTCACTCTATAGACGTTCAAACATGGCTGTCAAGGATTTATGGCAGAGACATACGGGCGCTGACAAACTAAAGCAGCTTGAACGAAGCTTCCAGCTCTTCGATTGGCATCGGTTTGCCAAAGAGATAGCCCTGGTAGTGATTGCAACCTTTATTCTTCAAGAAATCCAGCTGCTCTGGTGTCTCTACACCTTCGGCAATCACCTTGAGATCAAGGCTATGCGCCATGGCGATAATGGTGCGTACCAGCGCCCTGTCACTGCTATCAAGTGTAATATCAAACACAAAAGACTGATCAATCTTGAGCTGATTCAACGGTAACTTTTTAAGATACTGCAAAGATGAATAGCCGGTACCAAAATCATCCAACTCGAACCTGACACCGATCTTTCTGAGTTTCATCATTCTATGGATTACGCCCTCCACATCTTCCAGCAAAGTACTCTCTGTAAGCTCTAGTTTCAGGAACGCAGGATCTATAGCATGGCGCTCAAGGATAGATTGCACCTGATTCACAAACTCCGGCTGGTGGAATTGCTTGGCACTGACGTTAACAGAAAGGGAAAGCTCTCTGGTCGCTTTATTTTGCTGCCACTTTTTCAATTGCGCACAAGCGGTATCCAGCACCCAACTCCCAATCGGCAAAATCATACCGGTATCTTCCGCCAGTGGTATAAACTGCAATGGCGGTACCAGGCCCCGCTCAGGGTGTAGCCACCTGATCAAGGCCTCGGCACCTATCGGCAATCCATCATTATCGACCTGTACCTGATAATACAATTTGAACTGTTGCTGTTCTATCGCCATGCGCAGCTGGTCTTCAAGCTCGGTTCGCGCCGTAATCGCCTCCTGCATTTGCGGGTCAAAAAAGCGCAAGGCATTGCGCCCTGAATCTTTGGCCTGATACATAGCGATATCCGCTTGTTTCAATAACTCCTCTACCCCAGTCACATGATCATTCAATAAAGTGGCACCTATGCTGACGGTGCTGCGGTAACTATGGGCAGCAAGCTGATATAACTGATCGACAGATTCCAGAATCTTGTTGCTGATATTTTCTGCCAGTGCGGCTGCTTCTATCGGCTGCGGACTCAGATCTTCAAGCAAGACCACGAATTCATCACCGCCGATACGTGCCACTGTGTCGCCCTCACGCACACAGCTGGTTAACCGTGCTGCAACCTGCTGCAGCAGCAGGTCGCCCACATCATGGCCCAGCGTATCGTTAAGTGTTTTAAAATGATCTAGGTCCAGAAACAGCAGCGCGCCTTTGTTACCGCTACGCGCACTTGATGCCAAAGCCTGCTTGAGGCGATCGATCAGCAATCTGCGATTAGGTAAACGGGTTAATGGATCAAAGAAAGCCAGATTCTTGATTTCATCCGTAGCGGCTTTGGTCGCTGTAATATCGGTTAAAGAGGCTACATAGTTGCTCACAGCACCATCCGCATTTTTCACGGATGTAATAACAAGGCGCTCCGGATATAGCTCGCCATTCTTACGCAGGTTCCATATCTCGCCCTCCCATGCTCCGGTGTGATTAATGCTGTCCCACATCGATGCATAAAAATGCTGGTCCTGCCTGCCGGACTTAAGCAAAGCAGGCGTCTTGCCGACCGCCTCTTCCGCGCTGTATCCGGTAATAGTAGTGAATGCGCGATTCACCCGAAGAATAACCTTGTTGGCATCCGTCACAAACATACCATCCTGCGACTCAAATGCTGTTGCAGCAACACGCAGGTTTTCTTCTGCGAGCTTCCGCTCTGTCACATCGCGTGCCAGCACGATAAAGCGCCCGCTCAAATCGCCACCCATGCTTTTTCTTGAAACCGAGAGCTCAAACCAGCGATTACCTACGGGTACATCCAGCTGAAGCTGGCGGCCTTGTGAGCGGCCTTTTTCATTGGCTTCTATTAAAGCAGAAATTAATATCGCAGCTGGTTCCGGCGGGAGAATATCTTTAAAGTTACTGCCTACAAGCTTTTCTACTGGCTCTATCATCAGATGATGGTCAGGTGTGTGCGCCATATAGCAATGCCCATCAAGCCCAAGCTCAAATAACAAATCTGGGATAGCCTCAAATGTTGCTTGCAGACTGAATGCAATCTGGTTTCTTGCTTCTTCTGCCTCTTTTAACCTGGTCATATCCACCAGTGAAGCCTGCGCTGCCTTTAACGCTTCATAAGCCTGCAGACGCTCCCCTACCTCTTTATCGAGCTGGGCAGGAGAAGGTAATTTCAAAGCCTTGGGTAGCAGCCACACCAGCGTGAATGCCGTAATCACGGAGATTATCGCAGTGACGGCTTTCATGCCGGCATCCAGCCAGTATAGAGGCTTCCACAAAAGAACTATACCCAGAAGATGGGTGGTGCCGCAGGCCAGGATAAAGGCGCCAAACAGTATGAATACCATACGGAATTGCAGGTCTTTTCTACGCCAGACAAAATAGGCAAGTACAATCGGAATTGAATAATAGGCAAGTACGATAAGCGCATCTGAGACGACATAAAGCCAGAGCAGGCTCGGGGTCCACTTGATACAGAACCCATGCGGCAAGAAATTGCCAGTATTGATTATTATTGTAAATATTGACATTTATATGCCTTGAGACAATTCTTGATTATTAGTCATAGATACTGCTTACAAAGACAATAAGGAACTATAAATAGTTTACTCGCTAATAATAAACATCAATCACTTAAATTTATCTGAGCATAATTCAACATAAAACGCCTTTGCATATCTAGGCCTTATCATAAAACCGCACCTGGTTACGCCCTGCATTTTTAGCCTGGTACATCGCCTCATCTGCCCATTTGATAATTTCATCCTGGCTGGCGTCTTCATCAAAAAACAGCACGACACCTATGCTTGCCGTGCAACGGTGCTCAACTTTGATGCCCTTGCCCGATTCATCCACCACATTCACCATGTATGGCTCTGCCAAAGATACGCGAATCTTCTCTGCAATGACCAGAGCCTGGGCCTTTGATAATTCCTTGTTTTTATTCATTGGAGCCAGCATCACGACAAACTCGTCACCGCCAATTCTGGCTACGGTATCAGCTTCACGTACGCAACTTTTAATTCGATTGGCTACATCAATCAGCAATATATCGCCTGCGCCATGTCCATGCTCATCGTTTAGTGGTTTGAAATTATCCATATCGAGAAACAATAACGCGCCATAGCAGCTATTACGCCTGCTTGCCACCATTGCCTGACTGAGCCGGTCTATCAGCAGGCGCCTATTGGCTAAAGAAGTCAGCGGGTCATAAAAAGCCTGCAGGCGTATCTGCGCTTCCAACTGCTTGCGCGCTGTAATATCGGTATGCGTACCGATGATGCGTATAGGCTTGCCATCCGTATCGCGGCTAACCACCAGGCCGCGGTCTAATATCCATTTGTAACTGCCGTCCTTACATAACACCCGGTGCTCATTGACATAAGCTGGCGCTTTTCCATCAATATGCGCCTGCACTGCTGCCAGCGTCGCTTCCTTATCTTCCGGGTGCACGCGCTTTTCCCACTCTTCCAGGCCGTTACCGATTTCATCTTCAGCGTATCCCAGCATTGCTTTCCAGGTTTTAGAGAAAAACACTGTATTAGTTGTTACATCCCAATCCCAAAGACCATCACCGGAACCTTCAATTGCAAATTTCCAGCGGTGTTCACTCTCCCTTAACGACGCTTCCCGCTGCCGCAGTGATTTCAATAGATTATTCACACTGGCTATCAATTCCCCTATCTCGTCCTGTCTGGTTACCGGCAGATCCTGGGGTGGCTGGTCAGATTTGGCAAAATAAGACAGTTTTTTAATCGTAGAGAACATGGGGGCAAGCGCACGGCTAAGCATCCACCATGTCAGGCTCCCAGCCAGCACAGTCAGCAGCATCGTCACCCAGAAAATCTGCTGCTGCAATTCCCGTAATGGGGTAAAGGCTTCAGAAGTGGGCAGTACAGCCACCAAAACCCAATCAGTTAAAGGCACGCGCTTGGCAGAGGCCAGCACTTCCACCCCTAAAGGACTCACTGTAATGCCGGTGTCTTCATACCCCTGCAGATGGCGGTCAATCAGCCAATTCACGCCAGAAGGCGGCTGCAATTTCATTACGCGGCGTTTATCCGCTGTGGCGATAATCAACCTGGTTTTCTGATCCTGCAGCAGGAAATAACCGCTTTTGCCATAACCGTTTTGTGTGACTTTATCCAGAAAATTGGGTTTAGTTAAATCTACTGCGCCAACCAGCGCGCCTATCACCGCACCTGTAGAGTCTTTAATCGGAGTAGCGATTGCAAAGCCGGGGGTTTTTGTCATTTTTCCGATAAGCGGATGGCTGATATTGGCTTTGCCATCCTTAAGAGCAATAGACAGGTACTCCCTGTCCATAAAATTGATGCCCATGATATTTTTCATGGGTGCAATGGTCGCGATTACAGTACCATTCTTGCCAGTGATAAAAGCACCGGCATTGAAGTATCTCTGAATGACAAATTTAACATCCAGCGATTTTTGCAAAGCGGATGGGTTCTCAAGCATGTCAGGGCTGATTCTCTCGGCAAATATCTCCAGCACGCTCAAGCGCTCCATCAGGTCATTATTCACCTCAGCCGCCAGCAATGACGCAAGCATACGCTGCTGCTCGGCCAGCTGATTCTGCATATCGTCATGCAATTTGCTGCTTGCATAAAAAGACAATAGCCAGATGCCAGTCACAAAAAACACCAGCGTAATTAACGTTATTCTGGTTTTTAAAGACTTAAATTGAAATTTTCCCAATTTCACAGCAGCTCCATTTCAGAAAGCCGATTCATTCCAAATGCCAGTTCGGCAGGTTTTCACATCACATATTCTGCTTCAATTCTCTTTCTGATGTTACAGCTATTTACATATTATGCATATTAATGCTGGCAAAGCGTATTTTTGCCAATAAAGCGTTGCGATTAAGTCAAAAATGATTTGATTGTCGCCAGAATTTCCTCATGCAGCGCAGGGTTCAAACAGTCAATTTCAACGGTATCATCCATGCTTCTCAGCCATGTGAGCTGGCGCTTGGCTAGCTGGCGCGTCGCGAAAATGCCACGGTCACGCAGCTCTGCCAGGCTGTAATCACCGGACAGGTATTCAAGCGCCTGGCGATAACCCACGCAGCGCATTGAGGTTGATTCAGGAGTAAGGCTGGGGTATTTCTTAAGCAGCGCCTTTACTTCCTCCACAAAACCTGCCGCCAGCATCTGCTCAAATCGCAAAGCTATCCGCTCATGCAGCACTTTACGGTCACCGGGCACCAATGCAATTTTCAGCAGACGGTAAGGCAATTGCTCGCTGGTCTGTTTTGCAAACAGACTGCTCATAGTCTCGCCCGAAACAGCATGCACTTCCAGTGCGCGCTGTATGCGCTGCGTATCGTTAGGCTCCAGTCTCGCCGCCGTCTCCGGGTCTATCCGTTGCAGTTTCTGGTGCATACCTGGCCAGCCGATGATTGCAGCTTCTGCATCCAAGGCTGCCCTGACCTCAGGATTCGCCGCTGGCAGGCCGCCCAAGCCGCCCTCCAGCGCTTTGAAATACAGCATGGTGCCACCCACCAGTAATGGAATCTTGCCGCGCACGGTAATCTCGGCCATCAGGCGCAGGGCATCACTTCTAAAACTGGCAGCCGAATAGGCTTCTGTGGGCGGAATGATGTCAATCAGGTGATGCGGTGCCTGGGCCAAGGTCACGGCATCTGGTTTGGCCGTGCCTATATCCATATCGCGGAATACCAGTGCAGAATCTACGCTGATAAGCTCAACTGGCAGTTTTGAATAAAGCTCAACTGCTGCCCCGGTCTTGCCGCTGGCAGTGGGGCCCATGAGAAAAATTGCAGGTGGTAATGTATTTTGATTCATCGGTGATTGCCAGGCAGGTGTTTATCAATATAGAGCCGTATCTTCGGCCATCTTACTGGCGCCACGCCGCCCTGATTTCAGGAAAGTAAATGTGAAATATGTATAATACCTCTTACTGTGTGTTTATGATGCGACTGCGTCATTTACGCAGCCAGCTTTATTCCATTTAATTGGCATTCAATATTATCGACGGGCTTATCCATGAATCTAGAAAAAGTCATCTTTGGTTTTTTTATCGTGTTGGCAATGACACTTAACTTCGGTTTCTTTCTTGGCGATATTGATAACCCAAGCCACCATCATGTGTATGAGCTGTATGCCGCCATTATTGTCAGCCTGATTGCCACCGTACTCAAATTCGGTGACCGCACCCACGTCGGCGCGATTCTACTTTCAACCAGCCTGGCTGCAGACCTGCAGCTGATTGCCGCCGCGATTCTTTGGGCAGCACTGGGCGGCAAGATGGATGAATCCAGCCTCATTACCTATATCGTTTCATTATCAGGCGGCGCCCTGATGGCAAACTTTGTATCTGTGATACTGCTGATTTCAGAAACCATAGGCCAGAGACGCTAATCGTTTATTGGGATTGATACTCCAGCCCATCAAAGCAAGGCGCACTTAAAGCATGAATAGCATACTGTTTCTGATTTTGCGCAGGCTGCGGCGGCCGCTGATACTCATCATCGTCTGTTTTGCCATTGCCATTCTGGGGCTTACGCTGGCGCCGGGCATAGATGACAAAGGCCGGTTGTGGCACATGAGCATCTTTCAGGCGCTCTATGTCATCAGCTACACCGCAACCACTATCGGATTTGGCGAAATCCCCTATGCTTATAGCCAGTCCCAGCGCCTGTGGATGACATTCTCGATTTACCTGACGGTTATCCCGTGGTTTTACGCGGTGGGCAAGATCATCAGCCTGCTGCAGGATACAGCCCTGCGCCAGGCCATTATCAGCGAGCGCTTTGCAAATACGGTGCGCAGTCTGCACGAGCCTTTTTACATCCTATGCAGCTATGGAGAATCTGCCAGCGTACTCGCCAAAACGCTGGATGAAAAAGGCATGCGCGTGGTGGTGATTGAATCGCAGCAGGACCGCCTCAACGAGCTTGACCTTGCTGAAACCAGAAGCGTGATTCCGCATCTGTGTGCAGATGCAAATCTACCGGAAAACCTGATTCGTGCCGGGGTGCACCACCCGCTTTGCAGCGGCGTAGTCACGCTCACCGATAATGACGAGGTTAACCTCGCCGTTGCAGTGGCCGTCAAGCTGATGAACCCTGACTTAAAAGTCCTGGCACGTGCCGAAAGTGATGATATTGCCGCCAACATGGCATCGTTCGGCACCGACCACATCATCAACCCTTACACGCTGTTCGGCGACCAACTGGCCATGCGCGTGCATGCCATCGGCACTTATATTCTGCATGAATGGCTGACGGATGTGCCCGGCGATACATTGCCGCCTCCTGAAAACCCGCCCAGAGGCAGGTGGGTGGTATGCGGCTACGGCCGCTTTGGCAAATCTGTAGTGCAGAACCTGGAACGTGAAAACATCACAACCACCATCGTCGAAGCCAAGCCTGAACTCACGGGCTGTGACAACTGCATAGTCGGCAGCGGCATGGAAGCCAGAACCCTGCTGGAAGCAGACATTGAAAACGCAGTTGGCATTGTTGCCGGCACTGATAATGACATCAATAACCTATCTATCGTAATGACCGCATATGAGCTAAACCCCAGGCTGTTTGTGGTGATACGCAAGAACAGGCGCCATAACGACACCTTGTTCAAACAATTCAATGCCGACATCACAATGCAGCCCACCGAAATCATTGCGCATGAATGCCTGGCGCACATGATTGCACCCCTGCTGGCACAGTTTTTAACTCTGGTGCGCAATCAGAGCAACAGCTGGGCCAACCAGCTTATCAGCGACCTGGTATCGGTAGTCGGTGAAACAGTGCCGGAGCGGTGGGCGGTATCGATTAACGATGATGATGCACCGGCAATCACAGAACTGCTAGGCAAAGGCATTTCAGTATCGCTGCACAACCTGACGCAAGACCCTGCCGACCGCAGCATTCGCCTCAACCTGGTGCCGCTGTTGCTACTGCGCGATGGCGTACCTATGCTGATGCCGCCGGTTGCAACAGCATTGCGCACAGGCGACCGCATTCTATTCTGCGGCACGCCCGATGCCCGGTCAGCACTTCCTATACTGCTCAACAACAGCAAAACGCTAACCTATGTCATAGATGGTATAGATGTGCCGGACAGTGCGGTCTGGCGCTGGGTTAAAGGATTTCTGGTTAAGAAATAGAGCGTGCTACCATTCAAGAATGGAAGTTAGCTGATTCACTGACGTATTCATGCCATCACGAACCGACTCAAGCATATTTGGCACTGTCAATAAAAACAGCGTTTCTTGAATTGCCAACTAATCCTCAAAGCCAACTATCACTACATGACTACGTTTACCCGTAATTATAATAGGCTGATGTGTAGCTGTGACCTCATCAATCAATCGGTATAAATTAGCACGAGCTTTGTTGGCTGGTAAAATTCGCATGTCCATTCTCTTTCTCCGTCATTCCGGCCTCAGCCCACTACTGTCCGGAATAATTTAGGAGACATCTTTACTTAAAAATTCTCCAATTTCGTCATACCAGCGCAGGCTGGTATCCAGACGAGTGTCGTAACCAGGAATGTTCCTATTATTCATAAAAGAGAAACATTACTTTCTTAATTTGTAATGAACAACATATTGTTAAAGTTAAAAAATTTAATGTTAGCTCATCAAACATACTCACTGCCACTCCACCTGGACTGGATACCAGCCTACGCTGGTATGACGAGTTTTTTTATCTTTGTAGTAGTTGTTTCCGCCGGAATGACGGAATCGGGAATAATAGCCCCGGTTATTTCCCCCGCATAAACATCTTATCCAGATCACTTAAACTCACCTGAAACCAGGTCGGGCGGCCATGATTGCATTGACCGGAGCGCTCGGTTGCTTCCATATCGCGCAGCAAAGCGTTCATTTCAGGAATGGTCAGGCTGCGATTTGCGCGCACGGCAGCGTGGCAGGCCATGGTGCCCAGCAGTTCATTGCGGCGCTCGGTAAGCGCCCTGCTTGCGCCGTAGTCACGCAGGTCACGCAGCACATCACGCGCCAGCTCCACGGCATCGGCATTCTGCAGCATGGTTGGCACTGCACGTACAGCAAGCGTGGTGGGTGACAGCACGGCAATATCAAAACCCAGCTGCTGCAGGCTGGTGTCGCCGCTGTTCAGCACTTCCTGCACGGTGGCCACTTCGAGCTTGTCTGCATTAAAACTTACCGGCAGCAGCAAGGGCTGCATCGGCACGCTGGTGCTGTCGAGTGCATTTTTAAGTTTTTCATACATGATGCGCTCGTGTGCGGCATGCATATCCACCACCACCAGGCCCTGTGCATTCTGCGCCAGCACATAGATGCCGTGAATCTGGCCTACCGCAAAGCCCAGCGGGTATGCGTTCACATCAGCCTGATGCTGCTCTGGCTGGCTACCACTTTCAAACTCCGGCGCATAGCATACCGGGCTGGCATACTGGCGTTCATTGCCGGCAGCTGTGCCTGTACCGAACATGGTCTGGTAAAAATTGGATGGCTCACTGGCACTCAGGTTAATCTGTGACTGGTAAGTCGGGTAAGGCGTGCCCGGCGCATTGTAAGGCTGCGGGCTGAATGGATTATAGCCGGCCTGGCTTGCCGTCACCGCGCTGGAAACCCCGGTGGGTGTTGCCAGCGCCTTGTTGAGCGAATGAAAAATAAAGCGGTGTATGGCCTGTGCATCCCGAAACCTGACCTCCGTCTTGGCAGGGTGCACGTTCACATCTACCAATGTCGGGTCGAGCTCCAGAAACAGCACAAAGGCCGGATGCCTGTCATGGTGCAGCACATCCTGATACGCCTGGCGGATTGCATGCGCCAGCAGCTTGTCTCGCACAAAACGGCCATTCACATACACATACTGCGTATCGCGACTATTGCGGTTAAATGTAGGTTTAGCCGCCATACCCCACAAGCGCAGCCCGGCCGCGGATTCATCCAGGCTGATGGATTCTGCCGCAAACTCGCTGCCCAACACTTCAGCAAACCTGCGCTCCGGCTCGCTCACGGCATAGCGGCTCAAAGCGCGGCCATTATGCTGCAGCATCAAAGCAACATCAGGGCGCGACAGCGCAATACGGTTGAACATCTCTTCACAATGCCCGAACTCAGTACCTTCGGTCTTTAAAAACTTGCGGCGTGCGGGGGTATTGAAATACAGGTCAGACACCTCAATCACCGTACCTGTATCCAGTGCTGCAGGCTCTATGGGTGCAATATCGCTGCCTTCTGATGCTATGCGCCAGGCATGCTTGGCATCTGCCTGCCGGCTTATCAGCTGTGTACGCGAAATGGATGCGATACTCGCCAGCGCCTCGCCGCGAAAGCCTAAACTCGCAACCGACTCCAGATCCTCCAGGCTGGCGATTTTGCTGGTAGCGTGGCGCGTCAGCGCCAGTTGCAGGTCTTCTTTTGCCACACCGGCGCCATTATCGGCTACCCGCATCTGCTTGATACCGCCCTGCAACAATGACACCTGAATATCGGTACTGCCCGCATCAAGGCTATTTTCCAGCAGTTCTTTCAATGCAGACGCTGGCCGCTCGACCACCTCGCCTGCGGCAATCTGGCTGATAAGCTGGTCTGGTAATAACTGAATGCGCATAGGCTGATTAATGAGTTTTAAGTGTTAACTATAATGATCGGGTGTTTCTATAAATTCAAATTTTATAGAAATTCCCGATGGTTATTTTACCTGTTTTACGCTAAATTCATGTACATATGAAAGATTTATCACTCACCGGCTTTAGCGACAGCTTCAAAGTCGCACGCAGCCTGAAACGCCACCACCACTTCTATCTGGGCCCTACCAATTCCGGCAAAACCTATCAGGCACTCATTGCGCTTGAGCAGGCAACATCCGGCATTTACTTGGCGCCGCTGCGCCTGCTTGCCATGGAGATTCGGGATAGGCTGGTTGCTGCCGGCGTACCCTGCAACCTCATCACCGGTGAAGAGCGCGTGCTGATGGAAGGTGCGCTGCACACCGCATCTACCATTGAGATGATGAACCCGGGTAACCAGGTAGAAGTTGCCGTCATCGACGAGATTCAGATGCTGCAAGACCCGGATCGCGGCTCTGCATGGACAGCCGCGCTGATAGGCGTACCGGCATCAAAAGTGTATATCTGCGGGTCAACAGCAGTGACGGCACCCTGCATTGATGCGATTGAGGCGCTGGATGAATCCTTTGAGATTACTTATCTCGAACGCAAAACGCCACTGGTACTCGAAGATGAAAGCCTGTGCGGCAAACGCTACAGCAAACAGAAACTCAAGCCCAAGCTGCAGATTGGCGATGCCGTGATTGCCTTCAGCCGCAAAGACGTGCTCACGCTCAGTGCCCGCTTCAGGCAATGGGGGTTTACGGTGGCAAGCATCTACGGGGCGCTGGCGCCGGAAGTAAGGCGTACCGAGTCTGAGCGCTTCAATTCCGGTGCGGCAGATATTCTGGTAGCGACAGACGCTATCGGCATGGGCCTGAACCTGCCGATACGCCGCGTGATTTTCTCGCATATCCACAAGTTTGACGGCGTAGCCTCACGCCTGCTCAACATGACAGAAGTGCGCCAGATTGCAGGGCGCGCCGGCAGATTTGGCATTTACGAAACGGGCTATGTGAACGTGCTGGAAAACGACGAGCTGATTCATATCGAACACATGCTGAATGCCGATGACACTGCCGCGCTGGAAAAACTGCCTGTCAATATCAGCCTGATGCAGGTTGACAGCATTGCAACGCAGCGGCATACCCGCAAGATTTCTGAAATTCTGGTTTACTACCAGGAGCGCATGCGTTTTGAACATGCACTGTTTGAACTGGCGCCGCTCGGCAGCCAGATAGCGCAGGCGCTACTGGTGGATGAATTCGCACCGGATATGTCATTGAAAGATAAATATATATTCGTCTGCGCACCTATTTCTCTCAATGTACCGTTTGAACGCGACTACTACCTGATATGCCTGCAAAGCGTTGCGCAATCCGCTATCCGCCGCCTGCCGGGCGCACCATCGTGGCTGGACTCAGAAAGCCCGAAACATCTGGAAGCCGCCGAGCTGTTAAGCCACAATTTAAGCTTATATGCATGGCTCAGTTTCAAGTTTCCGCAGTTTTTTACTGATGGCGATAAAGTCAGGCCGCTACGCCAGCAGGTAAGCCGCTACATAGAACGCGCCCTGCTCACGCAGGCAGGCTATGGCGACACCAGCCGTGAAATAGATTATTTGATGACCAGAGGCCGGTAAGCTAACAGCTCCGCCTGAGAATCAACCCAGATAAGACATTGATACCCAATCCTTAACACTAAAACTCACTTACCCATTATTCCCGCATATGACTTTGCAAGCGCTTTAGCGCTTAGTAAATCGGAGTGCCTGTTGTTAAAGTTAAATAATTTGACGTTAGCTCATCAAACATGCTCACTGCCACTCCACTTGGACTGGATACCGGCCTGCGCCGGTATGACGAGGTTTTAGTTTTTTTTACATTTTAATCCAGCGTCACCGTCTCAAGGTAGTCCGGCACAATAGTACGCCAATGCATTTCTTCTTCTACATGTAGCCGCATGGCATCCGCCGCCAGAGGTTCGCCGTGGATGATGAAAGTCTTTTTCGGCGCAGATTCAAACCCCCTCAGCCAGTCTATGATTTCTGCATAATCAGCATGGGCAGACAAGTTGGAAATAATCTCGACTTTAGCCTTGATCGGATAATATTCGCCGTGAATCTTGATTTCCTTGGCGCCATCTACCATCGCCGCACCGCGCGTACCTGCTGCCTGAAACCCTGCAAACAGAATCGTGTTGTTGGATTTAGGCGCAAATGCTTTCAGGTGATGCACTACACGCCCGCCAGATGCCATGCCGCTGGCAGATAAAATAATCATGGGGCCTTTCATCTGGTTCAGTGCCCGCGACTCCTCTACGCTGTTCACAATGTGTGCAGTGCGATTCAAAGCGGCACATTCTTCTTTTGACAACTTATGTTCGCCGCGATGCTTGCTGAAAATCGCTGTTGCATCCACCGCCATCGGGCTGTTCAGGTACACCGGAATGTTGTCAGCAATCGCGCCTGAGGCTTTCAGCAGATGAATGTAATACAAAAGCTCCTGCGCGCGGCCTACCGCAAATACCGGAATCAGTACCACGCCCTTGCGGGTCACGGTCCGGTTGATAATGTTCGCCAGTTTCAGCATCGGGTCATCACGCTCATGCAGACGGTTGCCATATGTTGATTCAAGCAGCAAGTAATCTGCCTGCTTAACGCGTACCGGCGCTTTCATCAGGATATTATTGGAGCGGCCAATGTCGCCTGAGAACAATACAGAGGTTTTGCTGTTGTGAATGCGCACAAATGCAGAACCCAGAATATGGCCATTGGGATAAAACCTGAGTGTAATGTCATCGCCGATATTCACATCCTGCTCAAACGGTACCGGGGTCAGCAGTTCCAGCGCCCTGAACGCATCTTCTTTGGTGTAAAGCGGCAATGCAGGATGGTGCTTGGAAAAGCCGCGACGGTTGGCATATTCAGCTTCTTCTTCCTGCAGGTGGGCAGAATCCGGCAGCAGAATCTTGCACAGGTCGCGCGTAGCTTCTGTGCAATATACCTTGCCGGTGAAACCGTTTTTCACAAACAGCGGCAGGTAACCGGTGTGGTCAATATGGGCATGGGTCAGCACCACTGCATCCACATCCTTTGGTTTGATTGGCAGGTTAGCCCAGTTTTTAAGGCGTAGCTGCTTTAGCCCCTGAAACAGGCCGCAATCAACCAGAATACGCCGGCTGCCGGTATTAAGCAGGTATTTAGAGCCGGTAACTGTGCCTGTTGCACCTAGAAATGTCAGTTTCATGCCGCATGTCCTTCTGGAAAATTGCAGTTTTAATACTTGATTAAACTACTCTGCAGCTACCTTTGTTTTTGCAAGCGCAGGGTTGCTGGCAAAGTATTTTTTTATGCCAGACACAATAGACAACACCAGCTTATCCTGATACTCGTCATCGTTGAGTTTACGCTCTTCTTCAGGATTACTGATAAAAGCGGTCTCCACCAGAATGGATGGAATATCCGGTGACTTGAGCACCGCAAAGCCAGCCTGCTCGACATGATTTTTATGCAGCGTATTAATCTCGCCCACATGCCCCAGCACCGCTTTACCCAATTTCAAACTATCGTTGATCGTTGCGGTTTGCGATAAATCCAGCAAAGTTCTAGCCAGCACCGGGTCTTTTATATTCAGGCTCACACCGCCTATCAAGTCTGATTCGTTTTCCTTTTTCGCCAAATACCTTGCACTGGCGCTGGTTGCGCCTTTTTCTGATAGCGCAAATACCGATGAGCCGCGCGCTGCCGGGTTGGTAAACGCATCAGCATGCACAGATACAAATAAATCAGCCTGCAATTTACGCGCTTTGACCACGCGCCCATGCAACGGAATAAAGTAATCGCCATCACGCGTCAACACGCCGCGCATGTTGGGCTCTTCATCGATTTTTGCCTTGAGTTTTTTTGCAATCGCGAGCGTAATGTCTTTTTCATGGCTACCGCTGGCGCCACGCGCACCCGGGTCTTCGCCGCCATGCCCGGCATCAATCGCAATGGTAATCATCCGGATATCCTTATCCAGGCTTTTGTTTTTAATGACTTCCACCGGCTCCTGGGTATCACTAGGCAGGGTTTCCTGGATTTCTACCGCAGCAGTCACGCTCTCTGCCGGCTTGCTGTTGTCAGGCGGCAATGCAAGTGTTGTGTCTGGCCTCAAGCCTGATGGTGTCTTTGCGGCTGCACCCTCTGCGCCAGCCTGCGGCTGCGTCACTTTATTTTCTGCAGTATCACGTTCGGCAAGCATTGCCATCAGCGGGTCTTTTACCGGGTAGATATCCAGCACCAGACGGTGTTTGTATTCACCCGCCGGTGGCAAGGTAAACATGGTTGGCTTTACCTCGGTCTTTAAATCCACAACCAGGCGTATTGTGCCTGGCTTGAATCTGGCAACTCGCAATTGCGCAATATACGGGTCACTGCCTAAAATCCGCTCTCCCAGGGATTTTAACGCCGGGTTTAGCTCCACGCCTTCAATATCCACCACGACACGTTCAGGATTTTTGAGCAATGTCATTTTATAAACAATGGGCTTGCCTGCTTCAAGCGTGATGCGTGTGTAATCCTGTGCGGGCCATACACGGGCGGCGATTACCGCATTGTCTGCCGCCGAGGCGGCCTGACTGAACAGCACAGCCATGCCAAAAGCCAAGGCTAAAGTGACAGGTTTTAAACCTGAGATGAATTTTGCAAGATGAGACCGAAACCGTTTAATCATTAAATTTTTCAATCACTCAATTATCTTATTATTTTTCAATATATTACTGCGATAGTTTAATGTGTTTAATGCATTGTTGTCCATGCATAGAAAGGGCCGCCACATGAATCTGCCTGCCGGCGCCTTTAATGCCGAGGCTGATCTCAATATCCGGCACCGGCAATATATGTTCAGCCTTTTCCGGCCACTCGACCAGGCATACGCTTTGTGCATTGAAGTAATCCCTGAAACCGGCAGCTTCCCATTCTTCTTCATCATTAAAGCGATACAGGTCAAAATGGTATACATTCAGCTGCGCAGCATGGCTATCCAGCATTTCATAAGGTTCAACCAGCGTGTAGGTCGGGCTTTTCACCTTGCCCACATAACCCAGCCCGTGTAACAGGCCACGCACCAAAGTGGTTTTACCTGCGCCCAGGTCTCCATGCAGGTAAATAGTCAGGCCAGGCACAATTGCTTTGGCCAACACCGCGCCAAAAGCGATAGTTGCGGCCTCATCAGCCAAATCAAGTGTAAAATCATCACCCATGAGTGACTCCGCAAATCATTTTACCAGCCAGGCTGCCAGCCAGCCCATGCAAAAACTGAGTGCCGATATCAAAGCCTGGGCAGCCGAGCTTGGATTCAGCGACATCGGCATCACCGATACAGACCTGCAAACGGCCGAGGCACAACATCAGGATTGGATTGAAAAAGGTTTTCATGGTGAGATGGATTATATGGCAAAACATGGTATCAAGCGTACCCGCCCTGCCGAATTAGTGCCAAACACGCTGCGCATCATCTCTGCCCGACTGGATTACCTGCCCCCTGACGCAGCAGATAGCAAAGCCGTAATGCTGAACGGTGAAAAAGCGTTTATCTCACGCTACTCACTGGGGCGTGATTACCATAAAGTGATGCGCAGCAAACTGCAAAAACTGTGTGACAGGATTCAAGCAGAACTTGGTCATGACCAAAACCTTGATCAGGCAAGCGGTTTTGAATACCGCGTATTTACCGACAGCGCCCCGGTGCTTGAAGTGGCCCTTGCGGAAAAAGCCGGCATGGGCTGGCGCGGCAAGCACACGTTGCTCATCAATAAAGACCGCGGCTCCTGGTTCTTTTTAGGTGAAATTTACACCAACCTGCCACTGGCAATCGACACACCTGCAATCAACCACTGCGGTACTTGCAGCAGCTGCATGGATGTATGCCCGACTCAAGCCATTACCGCGCCGTATGAAGTCGATGCGAGGCGCTGCATTTCATACCTCACCATCGAACTAAAAGGCAGCATTCCATTGGAACTGCGCCCGCTCATCGGCAACCGGGTATATGGCTGCGACGACTGCCAGCTGTTCTGCCCCTGGAACAAATTTGCCGAGATCACAAAAGAAACAGATTTTGCGGTTAAACATGGTCTGGATGACATCAGTCTGCTTGATTGCTTCAGTTGGGATGAAGAAACATTTAAAACCAGGATGGCCGGCAGTGCCATTTACCGCATAGGTCATGAGCAATGGCTGCGCAATATTGCCATCGGCCTTGGCAACGCAAAAACTACACCTGAAATTATTACGGCACTGCAATCAAGGCTTGGCGGGGCTTCTGAAAACTTACGCGAGCATATCATCTGGGCATTATCCAGACATCAAAAGTAACTCCCCAAAAGCACTGCATTACTATCCAGCTACAAGCCACATTTTTCATTGGCTGATTAAAGTTTGATGTTCAAATTTTGTAGCGAATCTAGCCAGCTGGGGTGACCGTTATTTTTAGAGATAACAATGTAACGTAGGGTGAACGCGACGCAATGCTCAGACATTCCCATTTTAATTAGCGGTAAATCCTGAGTCAGCTCACACTTAATCAAGCTAACTCAAATTTGAAATGCCGATTTCGTTTTTAATCCTCTGTTAATTTGCCACAATCTTCATCTCAACCTCTTCATCCTGAACCATTTCCACTACCTCTTCTGTAAACTTCTCAGAGCACTCGCTGGTCCATTCAGACTCAGGCTCAAGCTCTTTAGTAAACATAGGCAGAAAACTCATATACATATACCTGCCATCACCCAGCGTTAACACCGGCACCCCATCAGGGTGGTCGACCAGAGTCCATTCATCGGGTATATCCATATCTAGATTGATGGTGACCTGCAGTCTTTTCATATTATTTCTCCTCTGGAATTTGGGCTTGCTATAGGCACCAGCTTACTACAGTCCAGCCCAAATAAGGCATATATCCACCCAGCCACAGAAACTTTACCAAACATGTCAGCCAAAGGTAGCAGCAGGTAATGCTGTAGACTGCCATGCTCTGCATACTAAAATCAGGTAGCAAGCAGTTTTCAGGTACTATCTGCCTTTGATCAATCCAAGAGTGTAATCCCCTGATGCAAAAAGAAGTGATAGCAAAACCCAGATACGCCGTTGTGGCGGCTGTACAACTGCCAAGCGTAAATGACCTTGAGTTCGAGGCATCGCTCACCGAGCTGCGCGAACTGGCAAAAACACTGGGCTACGAAGTAGTCAAAACATTCGTGCAGAAACGTGCCGGATTCGACATGCGTGCTTATCTTGGTACCGGCAAACGTCAGGAAATACATGATTTTGTCAGTAATGAATCCGGGGCTGTAGAAATAGAGGCATTACTGGTCGATCACGAAATATCGCCATCGCAGGCACGCAACCTTGAGCTTGAAGTTGGCTGCGAGGTGATGGACCGCACCATGGTGATTCTGGAAATATTCCACCGTAACGCCCGCTCGCGCGCAGCGCGTGCCCAGGTGGAAATCGCCCGCCTTGGCTACATGGCGCCACGCCTGCGCGAAGCGGCAAAACTTGCCGGGCCCCAGGGCCGCCAGCGCAGCGGCGAAGGCGGACGTGGCGCTGGTGAATCACAAACCGAGCTGGATAGGCGCAAGATTCGTGACCGCATTGCAGAACTTCAACTCGAAATCATCGCCATGGATGCAGAGCGCAAGACCCAGCGCGCCAGAAGGCAGGAACGCAAAGGCTTGGCAGCTGTAGCACTTGTTGGCTACACAAACGCCGGTAAATCCACGCTGATGCGCGCACTCACCGGAAGTGAAGTGCTGGTGGCGAATAAACTCTTTGCAACACTTGATACCACAGTGCGCGCCCTTTACCCCGAGAGCGTGCCGCGCATACTCGTCAGTGACACGGTCGGCTTCATCAAGAACCTGCCTCACGGACTTGTCGCTTCATTCAAATCAACCCTTGATGAAGCTCTTGATGCTTCGCTGCTGCTGCATGTGATTGATGCAAGTGACCCAGGGTTCGAGCGTCAACTTGAAGTCACTGATGAAGTACTCGAGGAGATTGGTGCGAACGTAGTGCCGCGTATCCGCGTTTTTAACAAGATAGATCATGTTGGCGATAATGTAGCGCAGACAGAACGCGAAGCAGCGCTGCGGGCTAAATATCCTGATTGTGTCGTGATGAGCGCACGTAGGCCTGATGATGTTGCAAAACTCCACCAGAAGATTGTTGAATTCTTCCAGCAGGATCTGGTCGAGACCGAGCTTTTTCTTCCCTGGTCGGCACAACAACTGCGTGGTGAGATATACGCAAACTGCCAGGTATTGGAAGAACGTTCAGACAACGATGGCGCTTTCTTCCGGGTGCGCAGCGAGCCAGACGTTTTCAATCGCATACGTGAACAGTTAGATTTGGAGTAACAAGACTGCTTTAACCCACATTCTCTGTGGATAACACTGTGTACGTGCTAAGGGTAAGCGCGCTAAGTACATGTTCGGTAGCGTGTAATCAGTATTGGTCATTATTTAACCACAGCGGAGAGGCAATAGGCATGCGGCTTTCGGAGCTTCATACCTTATCTTACCTGTCAATAAATTCCGCTTGTTTGATGGCTCTAATTCAAGCCCGAACTTTGAAACATAAGCACTATTTAAAACGGCGAAACGATCCAGTCACTACACCCCAAATCTCAAACTGCATCTCTTCTGTAATTTCTATGGGTGCATAATCCCCAGTAGAGTTTGCAGGTAACAGGCGTGGTGCGCCGGATTTATGGCGGCTTAGAATTTTGATAGTGAACTCACCGTCCAGTACTGCCAGAACAATATCGCCAACCGATGCCAGCTTGGAGCGATCAACCACGGCTTTATCACCAGGCAACAAACCTGCGTCTATCATGGAGCGCCCCTGAATTGTGACAAAAAAGGTACTGTCTTTTTTATCTATCAGAAACTCACTGGGGTCTAATCTCTTTTCTACATGCTCATCAACAGGGTCAGGCAGGCCAGCAGAAACCTTGGATGAAAAAAGTGGGAGTGCCATGGGGGTTGCATCAAGACTCGGCAATTCAAACTCACCCACAGTATCTAAATCTGTGCGTAGCCGCTTACGCTGATAAGCCGCCAGAAAATCTTTGATTACCGGCGCCTGGCTAGTAGGTACACGCACCACTGAAGTTGGCTCGCCAAACTTACCAGTACCAACCTTGCGGCCGGCACCGGTACGAAAACCACCGCGTGTGCTATCTGAATTATTTGATTGATTATCATCCATTTGATTATTGTAACAACAATTATCAATCTTGTACTGACCTTAATGTAATTTAATATAGCGAAAAAAATATCCGACAGAGCACTCTCTAAATTTAGTATCGAATGAAATTATTAATTGATAATTCCCTGATGGAATCTGGCGATGAATTAACGAATTTAATAAAAGACTCAATATTATTATCTGCTTTGACAGACGGTATAGACTCTTTTAAAGATAGAGAAACACACCCATCATCCATTACCTCATACTTGGCAAAATAAAGCGGGATGTTAAACCTTGCTGAATACTCAAACAGCGCAGGGCTAACATAGACATATCGACCATTAGAATCATAGAAATCCACATCACAGCATATGACATCTGCATTTGATATTGCCTTTCTTAAAAAAGCCAGACAATAACGATCATTTTTAATGACATTGATTGGATATTGAATGCCAGATCTAATAAATGTAGAAACGATATGAGGGTCAGAAGAAATGGTAGTGACGCTACGGCCAAAATCAGAAACTACTCTAGTAGTTAGTGCTAATCCATTATGAACTGACAAGACAAGGGTTGACTCTGCTGAATGTACGAACTTATGTAAAAGCTCTGATTCAACAGGAATTATTTTTGGCAAATAAGGAATTCCGGCCTGCTGCATTTTTTTTACCAGTTGCAGCAGCATCATTTCCCGGTAATTTAATTGAAATGGGTTTTCAACTAAGGGAAAAAGAAATGCGAGAAATTTATCTTTTAATAAAAACTGCCAGCATTTCTGAAAAATATAATCACGGTCACCAACGTTTCTCTTTACATGATGTAAATATACTGCGATGACTAAACTTAAAATAAAATTAAATATTTTTCTAAATAAGTGAGATTCTCTTTTTAATTTTCTGAGAACCCTTTTTATGTTCCTTAATAGCCATAACTTCATTTTCTGGCATTTATAATTTCATTATTGACTGACATAATATCTTTGCATAACGAAAAATTAACAATCTGAATATCCGCCTCTAATTCGGTTTGAATGCGCATCAATACATCCAGAATATCAAGGCTATCAAGTTCCAGATCACTAATTTTAGTTTCAAGGTCTATTTTTACCTTATCTCTGTTGTTGGAAATCTCGTAAAAAATAGATACCAACTTCTGTTCATTTTCAGTCATAAACGCTTACCTTAATCTCATCATATATATTAAAAACATTGTCATTTTTACGATAAGTTAATTGGGTAATCTCAATTCTCTTATCAATTTTTCTGAACACCTCTGTAACCATAGTCCAGATTTTTGTACCGATAGGCATACCAAGACAGGTATGCGCACCGGAACCAAAGTAAAGTGAAGAGTAGCTTGGATAACTGGTTTCAACATATCCAGCAGAATCAAGGTACAACCTGACACGCTGCCCTTTTTTAATTTGATTTCCGCTTATTTCGATATCAATGTCGGATATTCTTTCTATAACCGGTACCCCGGTAGCAGGAATCTGACTATCCCAATTAATATTAGAGCAGACTGTTTCTGAATTCCTGAGGAATATGGAAACTAATGACTCACTGATGGTGCTTAAGAGGGAGTCATTTCCTAAGGCAAAAAGCGCAATCCGAAAATAACACTCATCTTCATCTAAATTTACTTTAAGTTCCTCTAGAATCTCGCCAAGAGATTGGTTTAATTCGATTCGACTCGATAGTGTTAACGTCTCATCAAAAATCGTTGAGAGTTTATCCAGCCTGTTACTTTTCAGCCAGGCAACATCAGATAACAATAGACTTGTAGCTTGGATCAAAGGCTTTAGAAGGTCCCT
>Ga0208114_1000081_pt1 | contig 24032 bp, 19 predicted proteins | sample LakWasMeta2_LOW4_2_FD_183854 | JGI IMG/M metagenome (GOLD analysis project Ga0208114, IMG submission 183854) | Freshwater sediment methanotrophic microbial communities from Lake Washington under simulated oxygen tension - Sediment Metagenome... | ecosystem: Environmental > Aquatic > Freshwater >... | reverse complement strand
CTGATAAAAATAATCTTTTAGGAACCGACCTAACGAGAGAAGCCGCTATTCTAGCCCCAAATGCTCCTGCTCTTTATAATGACAATGGCAAATTGAATTGGGAGAATGGCACTTTTACGAATCCATTGCGGTTGCTAGAAGCAAAGTATTTGTCCAAGACTAAAGGACTGATTGTTAGTAGTGATCTGAGTTATACCATTATTCCGGATTTGATATTGAAAACTCAATTAGGCTATAGTGATACTCATGTTCAAGAATCTAGAACTACCCCATCTACTCTATACAATCCTGCTTTGGGATTAACTAGTGCTATTTCTTCGTTTTTAAAGAACCAATCAAGTCAAAGTTCTTGGAGTATAGAACCGCAGTTGACTTGGAAAAAGGAACTGGATAAGCATACGCTTCAATTTTTGGCAGGAACGACCTTTCAAGAGCGTACTACTGATCAACTTACTTTGCAGGCTACTGGATTTTCTAGTAATAATCTTATCACGAATGTTGCCGCCGCCACTACTAAGCAGGTATTGAGTAATAATGTGTCGATGTATCGCTATAATGCTTTTTTTGGTAGAATTAATTATAGCTATGACGGACAGTATTTTATCAACCTTACCGGGCGAAAAGACGGATCTAGCCGCTTTGGAGAAGGAAAAAGGTTTGCCACTTTTGGAGCAATAGGAATAGCATGGCTATTTCACAAAATGCCCTTTATTGAGAAGGCATTGCCTGTTTTGAGTTTTGGTAAGTTGCGGTCTAGCTATGGTACTACGGGTAGTGATCAGATTGGTGATTATCAATTTTTGAATACTTATTCGCCTGCAACGGAATCTTATCAAGGTGTCGTTGGCTTGCAGCCCACCCGTTTGTTTAATCCTGATTTTAGTTGGGAAACCAATAAAAAGATTGAGATCGCTTTAGAATTAGGCTTCATAAATGATAGAATCTTTGTTAGTGCGGCATACTATAGTAATCGTTCTTCTAATCAATTGGTTGGAATTCCGTTGCCAAAGACTACCGGTTTTAGTTCAATTCAATCCAATTTGAATGCGACTGTTGCCAATAGCGGTTGGGAATTGGAACTAAGAACAGTAAATATTGAAAATAAAAATTTTAAATGGACGACTTCATGCAATGTTAGTATTGCTAAAAATGAGTTGCTTTCTTTTCCTGATTTGGAAGGTTCCACTTATGCCAATCAATATGTATTAGGCGAGTCGTTGAATATAAGAAAAGTTTATTTATATACTGGTATCAATCCTCAGACAGGAGTGTATCAATTTAGAGATTTTAATGGTGATGGCTTGATAACAGCAGGAGCTGACAGACAGAAAATTGTTGATGCCAGTCCTGAGTATTTTGGTGGTGTCCAAAATAGTTTAAGCTATAAAAATTTTGAATTGGATTTTCTATTTCAATTTGTAAAGCAATTGGGGATTAATTATAACAACACCGGGATTTTGCCTGGTTTGGGAAATAATATAGCTGTTGCCAATTTGGACAGATGGCAAAATGTTGGAGATTCGGCTTCTTTTCAACGATATACAGCTGGATTCAACTCGGCTGCTACTAATGCGTTTTTAAATAATTATGTTCAAAGTGATGCTACTTATACTGATGCCTCTTACCTCCGATTGAAAAATATTTCGCTAAGCTATACTTTACCTAGAAAATGGTTCGAAAACATTAATTGCAAGTTCTATGCTCAAGGGCAAAACCTGCTGACCATAACCCAATTTGCAGGAGCAGATCCTGAAAATCAGACGCAAGGAAAACTACCACCGTTACGAATTTTAGCCTTTGGAGTTCAAGTAAAATTTTAACATTTAAAAGACCTAGTTATGAAAACGATTATTAAAACAAATAGCACTATTTATAAACGAAACTATCTGCTCTTGGTATTGATTGGCCTATTTGGCAGTTGTGATAGTTTTGTTGCCGTTGATTTACCTTCTTCTCAATTGAGTGGCGAGGCTATTTTTACAGACGCTTCCACCGCTTCTGCCGCTTTAGTGGATGTCTATAGCAAAATGAGAAAGTCGGTATTGGTTACAGGAGCCAGTAATGGAATTAGTAATTTATTAGGTCATTCTGGAGACGAATTGACTTATTATAGTTCTGGTACTTTACCCGAGTTGGATTTTAATCAGAATAGTTTAGTGGCTACTAATACTACCATAATGACGACATGGAGTGGCACTTATAATTTAATCTATGCTGTGAATGCCGTGATTGAAGGAGTAAGCAACTCTACTACTATTTCGGCTGAGAATAAGGAAAAATTATTAGGCGAAGCTTATTTTGTTAGGGCTTATTTGCATTTTTATTTGGTTAATTTATTTGGCGAAATACCTTATGTAAAAAGTACCAATTATCAATTCAATACTACTATCTCTAAAAGTAGCGTATCTGATGTATATGGCTTACTGACTACTGATTTACAACAGGCGGTTACACTTATGCCAGAAGCTTACCCAACTACAGAACGGGTGCGTCCTAATAGAAGTGTTGCCTATGCGCTGTTGGCTAGGGTAAAGTTATATTCTGAAAATTGGTCGGAAGCCTTGCTTTATTCCGATAAGGTAATTACAACTACTTCCCTGTACACTTGGGTACCCAATTTAAATCAGGTGTTTCTAAAAGGAAGCACAGGGACATTGTGGCAACTTATGGCTCCTGTCGTTGGTGCTAATACGCTCGATGCACAAACCTTTATTTTTAGTAGTGGCCCACCTCCAAACCGAGCCTTGAGTTCTTCTTTTATTTCGAGTTTTGAGGTGGGAGATTTAAGACGTACTTCTTGGGTAGGAACTGTGACTACTGGAGGAAAAAGTTGGTACTATCCCTTTAAATATAAATTGAATAATGCGGCAGCTAGTTCGACAGAATATTCTATCCTTTTTAGGTTGGAAGAACAGTATTTAATTCGGGCTGAAGCTTATGCCCAACTGGGAAATTTAGAGAAAAGTAAATTAGACTTGAATAAAATTCGCAATAGAGCGGGTTTGGATAACACTATTGCCTTGACCAAGGAAGAATTGTTGACCGCTATACTCAAAGAACGACAAGTAGAATTGTTTTCAGAACTGGGGCATCGTTGGTTTGATTTAAAACGAACTGGACTATCTACTACGGTTTTGAGTGTCGTTAAGCCTGATTGGCAATCTACGGATATTTTGTGGCCCTATCCTGAGTCAGAATTGTTACTTAATCCGAACCTTTTACCCCAAAACACAGGTTATTAATTTTAAATAAATCAAGCTGGTTTTCGGATCAGTTTGCATTATCAATTTACATTATGAAAAAGAACTATTGGATTGTGAAGTTAGTGTTTTATTGTTTTTGTTTTGTTGCCTCTATCACTACTGTTGCGCAAAATAAAAGGAAGTTAACGCCTGCGGATTACTCTCTTTGGAGTGATTTAAAATATCGTGATTTGTCAGACAATGGAAAATGGATTGCCTATGTGCTCGATTATAAAACCACCGATACCTTGGTTTTACAAGAAATTGCTACTGGCGCAAAATTATCTTTGGTTAAAGCCGGTGATTCTAAATTCTCATTGGATTCTAAATGGTTTGCCTATGTTCAAAATGATAGTTTGAAAATTTTTGATTTGGAGCGTAAAAAGATTCGTTTTATAACTAAAAATATTCTTGACTTTGACCTAAGCAACCCAAGTGATTATGTTGTTTCAAGCAAGATACACAATGGCAAAAAGGAGGTGTCTCTTTTTAACTTGAACCAATTAAAAACAACCACTATTGCGGAAGTTGATGAATACAAATTAAGTCCTGATGGTAATTTTATGGCTGTGGCGACATCCGAAAAAGGACTGGCAATTGTTAAGATTGTTCATTTGAGTGAACAGCTAAAGGAGAAGGTGGTTGCTACAAATTCTAAGCCTTTGTTCTATGGTTTACAATGGAATGCTTCTGGCAGAAAAGTGGCCTTTTATCAGAAAATTGTAGATACTACATTGTCTTATGTTAACCATAAAATTTATAATTGTACCGTTGGTAAGTCTAAGTTATCTACCAGTATTTTAGACCCAATTACTAATCCCTCCTTTCCAAAGGGATTTTATATTCCAAAAACAAAGTTGTTCATTTCAAACAAGCAGCCTCAAGTTTTTTTTGATTTAAAGTTACTTCCTGATGACAAAATAGGTTTTGATGAAAAATCAAATGTTGAAGTATGGCTTTCCGAGAGTCTTACGGTGCCTCCAGTTAATGAAGCATTAGAAAAACATAATGCCAATCGTTTGAGTGTTTGGTGGTCTAACGAAGATAGGGTCGTTACTATAGAAGACTCTTTAAGCACGAAAGCCGTATTGACTGGAGATCATAGCAATGCTATACTTTATAATAATTCAGAATATTTTCTGGAACCTAAATATGTGGGTGATTTCAGTAATTATTATATTAAAGATTTATACACTGGAGAGAAGCAATTGCTATTGCCCTTTCAATCTACAGAAAAATATATGGTTATGGTTTCACCAACAGGTAAGTATATTAGTTATTTTAAAGATAAGCAATGGTGGGTTTATGACATTAAAAAAAAGACCCATACTTGTTTGACAAAAGATATTGCTAGTTCTTTTCATAATTTTAATTATGATCGTCCAGGGGTTCAACCAACATTTGGACCTAGTGAATGGACAATTGGAGATAAAGAAATGCTGGTTTATGACTCTAATGATATTTGGAAGCTTAGTCCCGACGGCAAGATTAAAAAGCGTTTAACCGATGGAATTAAAACTAGTACGGTTTATAGAATTAATAATACTGATTCTAAACCATCGATTCTTGCCAACACTTTCGGACATATTTCCAATGCTTTTGATTTAAATGGAGGTTTGCTTTTAAAAACCTACAATAGCACTACTTATGCAGAAGGTTTTGCTTTGCTTTCAAAGGAAAGTTTACCTAATTTTTTGATTGAAAAAGAGAGTAAATTGCATCTCATTAAAAAGCCAAAATCAAGTTCTAATTATATGATTTTAGAGAGCAGTTTTGAAAAAGCACCTAGATTTATACAACTTGATGAACATAAAAAGGAAAAATTAATTGTGGAGTCTAATGTACAGCAAAAATATTTTTACTGGGGCACCTCAAAATTAATCCATTATGAAACTAAAGACGGAAAGCAATTAAAAGGAGCTTTATTTTATCCGGCGAATTATGACGCGAATACACTTTATCCGATGATTGTTGTTATCTACGAAAAACCGTCTCGGGAATTGCATACCTATATGGCACCTTCATTCGAATCGATGTTAGGTTTTAATGTAACTAATTATACAACTGATGGTTATTTTGTGCTATATCCTGATATTGCTTATGAGTTAGACGCTCCAGGGGAATCTGCCTTAAAATGTGTGGAATCTGCTGTCAGTAGCGTTATGCAGCTGGCTTCAATTGACCCTAGTTCAATTGCTTTAGTAGGGCATTCTTTTGGAGGCTATGAGGCTTCTTATATTCTAGGAAAATCTTCTTTATTTAAAACAGCAGTAATTGGCGCACCTATGGTTGATTTAGTGAGTGCTTATTTAACTCTAGATGGTCACGGGAAATCAAACATTGTACGTTTTGAAAGTTCACAATTAAGAATTTCAAAACCCTTTTATAGTGATACTTTTTTGAATAACAGTCCTCTTTCTACCATGAAAAACATAGAAACTCCTGTTTTAATTTGGACTGGAGAAAATGACAAACAATTAGATTGGAGGCATGCAATGAAATTACACATTGGTCTATGGAAAATGAAAAAGAAAAGTACTTTATTAGTTTACAAAAAAGAAGAACATATTCTTGTAAATAAGAATAACCAATTGGACTTGAGTTTAAAAATGCAGGATTGGTTGAATTATTATTTAAAGAATAAACCGCAAGCAGCTTGGATGATTCCATAGCAAAAGGTGTCCTTACGGACACCTTTTTTTGATGTTATTCAACACGGAACAAGATTTTTGAACAAGTGGCATCGTTTGGATTATCTTTCCCATACGCTTGTTGAACTTGACCATTATGAAGTAATGTACAGACATTGCCATTGTCAATAGTACTACATTCAGCATCTATCTGACAAGGAGCTGGAGTGTCAATCCATCCTGTTTCGGGGGCAAGTACTTTACTTGAGGATTTTTGAGAAGCAAACGCTCCTAGAATAGCGAGTGCAAACACTGCTATTGACAAACTGGTTTTAAAAAAATTTGTTTTCATAATATAATAAATAATAGTGATGATCTACTCTTTTTTGCAGGTTTTCGATCTTCCCCTGATACAGGCCCGTATGTTGTTATTTATTTATGTCGAAATATTTTGATTTTAGTGTTGCGATGATCACATAGTTTTTGGTTATTCCTATTATTAAGTTTTCGTAAATTTTAAATTCTTTTACTGGTTCGTTCTTGTAATGGTAGAGGTAAAAGCTAAATTCATAAGTATGTTTTTCTATATCATATACATCAATAATACTCGCTTCTTTTAATCTGCTTTCTGATTCGTATTTGCCTAAACGTTCTGATTTTGTAAAAAGATATTTTCCCGATGTGGTAGCGTACTTTTGAATCATTGGCGGTTGCTTTGCAAATTTCTTTTCGGTTTTCGATTTTAAGTAAGCAAATTGCATTGGAACCTGTGTTACAGTATCGATTGTTTTACCTTTATAAATGGCTTTAAAATTAGTATCGGCAATTATAAAAGAGTTTCTATAGTAATAGACGTAAAGTATTTTATTTAATTCTTGGTTGTATATTAATAGACCATCAGTATCGAAAACGCCATCTATTTTCTTTTGAAGCGCGTTTTGAAAATAGGTTGGTTGAGGATTTTTGGAGGTATTGATTTTTCCCAAAATGTGTTCACCACTTTGTTTTTTGTTACCTCGAAAAACAAAGATATCTTTAGTAGTTGGTTCTATTTGGGTGAAGTTAGTCTTTCCTTTGATTAGTGTTTTAGCTATCCAGTTGGTATTTTCTCCCTCATAAATGATTGGAACACTTCCGTCAGAGAGGTAAAATTTGGATTGCATTACCTTTACTTTCACTGATGAAAAGGCATAATTTTTTGAATCAGCTATTTTAATTCGAATTGATTTTTGGGTTCTAAGTGCAGTATCAATACTGAGTAAGTGCAATGGAGCACTGTTGTTTCCTAAGTACATTTTGTCTTTTGAAAATCCAGCAATATAGTAGGAATTATAGTTTATAGGAATTCCTTTTATCGTTGTTATGGGATGGTGTGGATAGCGTCTAATGAAACTATTATTGCGGTGGATTTCTTCTTCTGAAAGTAGGAATAAAACAATTACAGTTAAAGCGCTTATGATTACTATTATTGCAACCTGAATTAGCTGTTTTACACAGGAGGTTTCTGTATTTTTGTATAAGATAATTGCGATTAACGCAAGTAGTATGAATAGTATATTGAATGTTAGGTGTTCCTTCCAATTCATTTGGGAGAGAATGCCTCCGCATGAACAGGGAATGAATGAACTATAGTTTAAGATTATTGTTATGTATACGGAAAACATTACCATTAAACCAAATGAGGCCAGCAAAGCAATGTACCTAAACCTAATTGTTATTAGTGAAATTGCTATTACGATTTCTATTGATGGTATAATGAAAGCAACCCAATTTGCATAAGCACTTAAAAGAGGAGATTGACCTAATTGCACCTGAAAGTTCTCAAAATCCAAAAGTTTGCTCGCTGCTGCATAAACAAACAAGAGTATGTAGAGCATGGTAATAAGCTCAATAATTACGCTTTGTGTCCTGGCAGCTAATTTCATAAAGTAATGGATTAGTTTTGATTCGGTAAAATTCTGAATTCCAAAACAAAACCACTTTCCTTATTGGGAGGGAAACTTGGTAAAAAGGGATTAAAGCGTTTACAACATGAATTAATCTTCTAGGGTAAAACTGGAATTATTACGTTGAATAGCATTGGGAGCATACCCAAATCGTCTTTTAAAGGATTTTGAAAAATTAGGATAATTGGAAAATCCATTCATCACCGAAATATTTTTCAAGGGAATATCAGTTTGCTGAATCATTAAGTGAGATCTTTTCAAACGCTCATCATTGTAGAACTGGTAAATGCTTGTTTTAAAAAAATGACGAAAACCATCTTTTAATTTATATTCATTAGTGCCAAATAGACGTGAAAGTGCTTTCAAGGATGGAAGTGGTTCTTCAAGATGAGCCAAGATGTAATCATATAATTTCTGAATCAAAAGGGCATCTGTTTTTCTTGATCCGGGTTGCTTTTCTGCATCGCTATCTTTTTCAAGTGCAATGTTAGTATAGGAATCCTGTGGTAATGGACTAACGAAACTTAAAATTATTTCAGGTCTGTTGAATAGTTTGCAAACCGAACAGTCAGCTGAAAGGTACAAAGCGTCCTTGGTAATAAAATGCAATGGAACAATGGTTTGAAAAGATTTGTTTTCTTGAAGTGCTTCTTTAACAAAAGCAAGTTTTTCAATGGATTCAGGACTAATAAAATTTTCAAGAGGCTGATGAAGCATATCTGTATAAGTAAATCCCAAAACAGTGGTAATATCTGGATTAAAACTTTTTATTAAAAAGGAATTGTCTAAAATAAGGGTGGTTTGATTTATAAATCGATACGTAGTATGAGGATTAACATACCCGGCATGAAAGATGGATTCTTTCATTTCTTCGGCAACCATGTTAATTAAAACAACAAGCGTTTCTAGTTCATCGTCATTCTGACTCAATGGAATACGATTATTGAAATTACCTCTTGCCATCTCAAATAGCATTTGATACAGAGTAACTATTCGCTCTTGATTGTGTGGCCTTTCCATAACATTAATTCTTAATACTCTACTCTATATAAATTGTTTCAAATAAACCAATGCATCATCTTGGTTAGTAAAAAGTTGGGTAGGCACAGTGGGCTTGCTGATTCGCAAATAAAAATTACTGATTGTCTGGGTTACTTTTTGATTCACAATCAGGGCGACTGCTGTAGTTAAGACAGAACCTGACTGCGCTAAATAATCCCTTCCTGATTTGTCTGTATCTATTATGCCTCTAACATCACACAAAACAGGGAAAGCCTTTTCATTTTGAAAATGGATCCTATCGGCTACAACGTTTTGGGCTACTTCTAAACTAAGAATGATATTCGGTTTATATTCAAAAAATAGAATACCATTGGTAATCCAAAATTGGGCATATTCATTCTCATAAAAATCATGGGCTGCAATCATTCTTTTATGAATTATATTATAATTTAACAAAAATAGAAACATTCTTAAGTATTACAATTGTCTATTAGGTATAATTTATTGCAAAATGATTAATTTATTGTCCTTTCGGGATTTTGAATTGTCATAAAGGGAATATTCCATAATTGGATGAAAAAACTATCAATTTTTATAGTGACTTTTAAAATTCTAAAATTCTTTGATAATAAATAAATCCTTATAAAAACAATTTAAATAAACAAAAAATGGCCAAAATCAAACACAACAACTTTATCGACACTGTTGATGAAGTTTTATCAGGAGCAAAAAAAGAAGGAATATTGCATTTGTATGCAGAAGACAAAATTTTAACAGGTAGAACTATCCAGATTAAGGGAAAAGAGATGTTTCATTTCGGAACAACGGGATATTTGGGATTGGAACAAGATAACAGGATCAAAGAAGCGGCAATTCAGGCAATCCGGGATTATGGCACACAATTCCCCCTATCAAAATCTTATATTTCACATCCGCTTTATAGCGAACTGGAAAGCAAAATCGAACAAATGTATGGCATCCCTCCTATTATAACTAAAAACAGCACATTAGGACATCTGGCCGTTATTCCAACACTTATCAGGGACGAAGATGCGGTCATAATGGACCATCAAGTACATTGGAGTGTTCAAAATGCCTGTCAATTACTCAAATTAAGAGGTATTCCAGTGGAAATGATTAGACATGCTAATTTGGATATGTTGGAAGAAAAAATCAAACAACTGGCTTCAAAATGCAACAAAATTTGGTATATGGCAGACGGAGTATATTCCATGTTTGGAGATTATGCCCAAATCCCTGAATTAATTAACCTGACTAAAAAATACAACCAACTCCACCTCTATTTTGACGATGTCCACGGTATGAGCTGGAAAGGCAAAAACGGTACAGGTTTTGTTTTTGATGCAATAAAGGAACTACCCGAAAATATTGTTGTCGTGGGTACGCTAAGTAAAACCTTTGGTGCAAGTGGAGCAACATTTTTTTGCAAGAATCAGAAGCTAAGAGATAAAATTAAAAACTTTGGAGGTCCGCTAACTTTTTCTGCTCAATTAGAGCCTGCTTCTGTGGCTGCGGCAATTGCTTCGGCTGACATCCACTTGTCTCCCGAAATAACAATTAGACAACAAGACTTGGCAGATAAAATCGCCTACTTTAACCAATTGCTGACTAACGGAAATCTTCCCATAATTTCAAAAAACGATTCGCCGGTTTTCTTCTTGGGAATGGGTACACCCGTGACGGCATATAATTTTGTGCATCGCTTGTTCAAGGAAGGCTTTTTCCTAAATTTGGGTATTTATCCTGCTGTACCTATCAAAAATACGGGAATTAGAATTACGCTCTCCGCCCACAATCACAAACAGGACATCAAGGCGTTGGCAGATGCCTTGGAATACCATTTCCCTAAAGCTTTGGAAGAAACAAATAACAGTGAATACAAAATAAGAAAAGCCTTTGGAATGCATGCTGAAAAACCAGTGATGATTTCAGAACCTCAAATACAAGAACTCATTATTGAAGAAAAAAGCACCATTCATGATATGGTAAAATCAGATTGGAATCATTATATGGGAAGTCAAAATATTTTCGATTGGGAGGGAATGGTCTACTTGGAAAACACATTCAGGCAACAACACCTTGACCCAAAAAACCAATGGGATTTTTACTATTATACAGTCAAAGACAATTGGGGTAATGTAATATTAATGACCTTTTGTACCATCGCCCTTTGGAAAGACGATATGTTGGCAACAGAATCCGTTTCCATTCAACTGGAAGAAATAAGAAAAACAAATCCACTATACCTCACTTCAAAAGTACTAAGCATGGGTTCTTTGTTCACGGAAGGAAAACACTGCTACATCAATCAAGAACATCCTCTGGCCGAAACGGCATTAAAAGTACTCTTGGATAAATTGGAAGAAAAATACAATGTATTAAATGCCGACATGTTGGTACTGAGAGACTTTGAAGAAGACTACAAATACGACAAAACAATACAGGAGCAAGGTTTTTTCAAAATAAACATGCCGGAATCCTGTGTTGTTCAAAATGGAGACTGGACTACCTACGAGGAGTATGCAAAAGATTTGTCCCCTCGTTCCCGAAAACATTTAAGTAAAGAAATTTTGCCATTTGAAAGACATTATGATGTGGTGATAAAAGACAAATTAGACAAAACAGAAATCGAAAGAGCCTATCAACTTTACAGTAACGTCAAAAATAATAATTATGCCATAAATACTTTCCTGTATCCTCAAGTGGTTTTCGAAAATATGAATCAAAGCCCCAACTGGGAGTTTATCTTGTTGTCACTAAAAAACAATACTGAAGAACCATTCATCGGAGTTATGTTTTGCTACAAAAATGACAATCACGTTTACGTACCCGAATTGGTGGGAATGGACTACAAATGGGCTAAAGAATACCAACTTTACAGGCAACTGCTGTTTCAAACCATAAAGCGAGCCAATGCATTGCAATTACCAAAAATAGACTTTGGCGTTTCGGCATCTTTTGAAAAAAGGAAATTAGGCGCTAGAATAATTCCCAAAGTGGCCTACATACAAGCAAGAGACAATTTCGCAATGGAAGCCATGAATACCTTGCAAAACGATTATAAATCGCATACAAGAGCAACTTAAATTCATTGGACAACGAATAATTTTAAAAAGATGTTTAAAAAAACAATTGAATCATTTAATGGTACCTGCAATGAAATTTTAGAAGCAAACGAAATGATGCTAAACAAGGCAAGTAATGGAATTCTATTATGTAATAAAACATTATCGGACTTAAAAGAGATTGTCGACAAAAAAGATTTCAATACGGTTCCTGAAGAGATTGATTTTTTCAAAAATGTCAAGCCTATCCCCATGAGCTTATTGATTTATTTTACCGAAGTACGTTCCTGTGAATTGAGAACACCTAAAGCAGGCAACTCCTATAAAATCCAATTTCTCCAAAAAGAATTGCGAAAAATAAATAAGTTCTTTTATCGCAATGCTGATTTTGTACATTATATGGAACAGGGATACAGTTACCTGGATCATCAATTCTTTACCCGAAACCATCGGAATAATTTTCCGTTTACTCCAATGACAGATTATTACCAATTCCCTGAATTTTCAACTTCACAAGACATGCTATGGGCTAAAGTAAAAGCGATGTACCGCTTCATTCATTATATCCGACAAGCACTAAAAAGACTAAAAGTAGATGATTCTGATATTTTTGAAGAAAAAAAACACAAAGTATTGGTATGGACAGGACCAAAAACAGCCTTGACAGAATTGATTTATGCCCTGTTTTCTAACGGGGCAATCAATCACGGTGCAGCGGACATCAATATGATAACTTCCTCCTTTGAAGATTTTTTCAACATCAAATTGGATAATGTGTACAAAACCTATTCCGAAATCAAAGCCCGCAAAAGTAGCAAGACAAAATTTCTGGAAGAATTAACCTTGAATCTACAACAAAAAATAGCAAGGGAAGACGCTTAAAGAAGAGAAATATCACATAATATCACTTCGAGCGTGTCATCTCGAAATAGTATTTTAATTCAAAAAAAAGCAATATAAATTAACGCTTTAACAACAACACTTCCCCTCCTTTGGAGGGGTGTCCGAAGGACGGGGTGGTTTATGTTGTGTTTTTAATACAAAAAGTTAATGATACCACAGTCGAGAGTCAAGGGATACTTTTCCCAGTAAATCGAAACTACGAAAAACAACAAGCAGTAAAGCCTTACTTTAAGGGGGATTTACTGCTTTTTATTTATGTTACAATCAACCAAAAAATAAAATATAAAAAAAGGACTGCTGGAATAAAGCAACTCTCCTATTTTTTTTTGGAATAATTTATCCAGTAAAATCAAGATTTAACAAATTTTAATGTTAAATCTTTTCGGTACTACGAAAGCCATTGGGATAAAATTCAACAAAGGCTACAGAAATTTGTGAAAGCATATTAAAATTTACTAATCTAAAACAAAAATTATGGCTGCTTCAATTATTACGACCGAAGATTTACTGGAATTCAAAATCGATTTACTGCAAGAAATCAAAAAAATGATTCAAACGCCTGAATCAAACTCCGCCAAAAAATGGCTTAAATCAAAAGAAGTAACCAAACTCCTCAACATCTCTCCCGGAACCCTCCAAAACCTGCGAATCAACGGAACACTAACCTATACTAAAATTGGTGGCACAATATACTATGACAATACCAATATCGAAAAACTATTAAACACAAACAAAGTATCTGCAATACCTAGTTTATTCAAATAATCACGGTAGCTCAAAGTCCCTCTCCTTTGGAGAGGGATTTAGGGTGAGGAAAAACCGCATAACCGATTAACCCATAACCGATAACCGACAATGAACTACATCAAACACCTAACCGGTTTCTTCGAACGCATCATTCAAGACAGAAGCCTCAACCCAACTCATATCAGCTTGTATATTGCCTTGTTCCAGTCCTGGAATATTAACCGCTTTCAAAACCCAATTAGCATCTCAAGAGACGAAGTTATGCGCATCTGTAAAATCAGCTCCAAGGCTACCTATCACAAATGCATAAAAGAATTAAACGACAAGGGCTATGTCAAATACGAACCCTCTTACAACCCTTACAAAGGCAGCGTAATATTTCTTTTTGATTTCTCGGATTACCTCAAGCCTGTTCAAAAAAGAACAAGCTCTACCGAAAAAATTTTATCAAAAAATGAACAAGTACTGAACAAGCAGCAAACAAGTAGTGATGCAAGTACTGGTACAAGCAATGAACAAGCACTGGTATCTTCTATAAACAATACAAACATTACAAACAATTCAAACATTAAAAACGGTTTAAACTTGGAAAAGCAAGCAAAAAATTTTGAAGATGAGAATGTCATTGCGAGGAACGAAGCAATCTCAGAAAAAAATGAAGAAGAAAAAAAGTTGCGCGAAAAAAAGAAGAATAAAATTGAAAACTCCAATTTGTCATCCCGAGCTTGTCATCCCGAGCGCAGTCGAGGGACGAGGGAACTCTCTCCTTCCAATGAGGAAGTCAAATCCTATTTCCTCCAACAAAACTTCCCCGAACTCGAAGCCAATAAATTTTTCAATTATTTCTCCAGCAACGGTTGGCTGGTTGGCGGTAAATCCCCGATGGTCGATTGGAAGGCAGCAGCTCAAAATTGGATGTTAAATGCCAATAAATTCAATCCAAATGAAGTGCTTCCCGACAGAGCAAAACACCTCAATACTGGAACAGACAAAGATTATTCAGAACCTTTATAATTCCCCTCTTGAGAGGGGTTAGGGGTGTGTTTTTAATTTTTAAAATAAATAATATTCTAACATACGACAATTAATAAATGTTAACCTTCAACAGAAAAACGATAACGGAAAACCGACAACTATGAACGAATACAACTATCCTGAAATAATCTCTTGGCTACAAACCAAAGGCGTGGAACTGTATGGCAATCATTTTAAAATTCAAGAAAGTGACCACCCTATTATTATTAAACTCATTGCCTATTTCCTCAAAGATGAAATAACTTGTTTTCAATTAAACATAGACCTCAACAAAGGAATTATACTTTCTGGTCCAGTAGGCAGCGGAAAAACAACCCTAATGAATCTTATGAAAGCCCTAACCCCAACCGAACATAAATTTTATGTAAAACCCTGCCGAGACATAAGCTTTGAGTTTATTCAGGAGGGTTACGAAGTAATCCACAAATACAGCAAGGGCAAACTCTATCATTCCGACCCCAAAACAATCTGTTTCGATGACTTGGGAACCGAAAACAACCTCAAATACTTTGGAAACGAATGCAATGTAATGGCGGAGATAATGCTTTCCAGATACGACATATTCATCTCCAAAAAAATCTACACCCACATCACCACAAACCTATCCGCTTCCGAAATAGAAACCGCCTACGGCAACCGGGTTCGCTCCCGCCTCCGAAATATGCTCAACCTCATCGCCTTCGACAAAACCACCAAAGACAAACGATAATGAAACCTATAGAAAAACACTCCTCATTCCCCTCCATTGGAGGGGTGCCCAACGGGCGGGGTGGCCCATTATTATCCATAAACCTTAAACTTTTAAACTCTTAAATGATAAACCAATTAACCCAATACCAAAAACCTCCCATGAAAAAAATCACCACCTTCTGGAACTACTTCCAAAAAAACGAACAAGAAATAATCAACGCCTTCCTTCTCGGAATCAACACCGATGAAATATGCTCCCAATTCATAAAAAAACTCAATTCCGTTTCTAAACGAATTGGTTATGAAATAACGAAACCGTCAAATAACCAGGACAAATGCAGAATAATTTTTACAGCCTATGGTTACCGTAAACTATTTCCAAAAATCATAGCTTTAGAGGAACAAGCACCGCATTTGGAACACTTTACCGTTCAGGCATTTATAAAACCTTTTGATGATGTTGAAAAATACAGAAACGGCACTGATGACCCAATATTTTATGCAAACTACCAAATCAAAATCAGTGAATTACAAATGGCGTTAGCTGATTACAATATCGCAACCAAGCAATTGAAAATCAACGTCTACCTTCCTGAGTACAACGAAATCAAGCATTACGATGATCTAGAATATGAAATCGATTGGATTGTAATGCTGATTGTAGGAGAAATAGCCTTCCGGAAACACATCAAACAAATTTTACTGGCTCCATTGCTACAATCATCATCAGGACTCTTAAGTCTGATAGAACTCCCAGATTACATAGAGTATCTTTACAAAATCAATTCCAGAAAGAAAACGAGGCAAGTTTAGATGAAATTGCATCAAATAATGTTAGCCTATACGGGGATTATTTCTGCCAATACTCCACAGAATATTTCATTAACTCAAACAGCAAAACTATAAAAGCTTTATTTTCAGTATCAGCAAATAAACTACTTCGGGGTAAAGCCCCAGATATATTAGAAAGTTTAAGCACAAATTTATACAAACAAAAAATCTGTGACTCGAGACCAAAGGTCGAACTGGCGAAGCAAAATCTGTGGCAAAAAAAACAAATTGAAGCAGAACTTCGAGACTTGAGCGAAGCGAACAGGCGAAGCAAATTAAAACTATCAGCAATTAAAAACAACCTTTATTTTAGTGCCTTCTCCAATTTTACTGCTAATACTCAATTCAGCTTTTGCCAATCGGGCTCGCTCTTGCATATTTTTCAAGCCAATACCATCATTTTTCTGGGTAGTACTTTCAAAGCCTTTACCATTATCTTCAATTAGCAGTTGCAGTTTATTGTTTTCAGTTTTGGTCAAAGTAACATTACAAACAGCCGCTTCGGCATATTTAATAATATTCGACAAGGCTTCTTGTACAATTCTATAAATAGTAATTTTAACCAAGCTATCAACATTATTCCAATCCATTTCCGTAGTATCAGAAAATGAAAAATGTGTTAAAGCTAATTCATTTTTTTCTTGAATCAAGTCACTCAATAAATAAATATACTCCCAATGAACTGCAATATCGTCGGTATGCAAATCGTGTGAAATGTTTCTAATTTCTAGCTCAATTTCTTGCAACAAATCTACATATCCAAAACGTTTTTCTTTTACTTCAAGAGCATCACTACTGTTCAAAATACCCAATTGAAGACGAGTGCCATACAGTTTATTCAATACACTATCGTGAAGCTCTCTTGAAATCCTATTTTGTTCCTTAAGTTTTATGGAATTAAACTTAGTTTGGTAGTCTTTTAATAACTCAAATATTTCCTCCTCAGCTTTTTGATGCTGTTTCTGATGAGCAAGTTCTCTTTTTTTATTCTTTATATAGCGATAAGTCAGAACTCCTCCGGAAATTAAAATAATCAAAAACGAACCAATAATCAAGTACAAATTTTTGGCAGACAACGATTTGTTTTCATCCTCTACTGTCGAAGTCTCATATTCTATTCTAGCATATTTATTGCGATTATTTCTTTGCACTTTTGTTAGGCTGTCGCTAATGGCAATATACCTTTTGTTATAAAAAGAATCATTCAGATAATCTATTTTAGACAATAATTTCAAATTTATTTTAATATCATCGCTCGACTTTAGTTTTTCTGCCAATTGCAAGGATTTTTTTAGATAGGTTATGGACTTTGCCGTGTCTCGTACTACAGCATAATATTCTCCCAAATTGTTCAATTTATAAACAACGCTAGCTTCGTTTTCGCTTTTTTGAGAAATATCCAATGCCTCTTTCAAAAGTTTTTCAACTCCTGAAAGATTGCCACTTTTCATCTTTATATAGCCCATATTTCCAATGATAGTAGCATAAGTATTCGGCCATTCCTTTTTTAGTGCTGGACTCATTATATTTTCTAATTCCTTTATGGATTTTTCATATTGTTGCATTTCCATATAAACATTGGAAATATTAATAGAAACCGAAACTAAATAACTATTATTTTTATCAAAAACACCATCATCTTTTAAATATCTCAATTCCTTTTTAGCTAATAAATAATATTTTAAAGCATTGTCATATTCTTCCAATTTTTCAAAAATAGCACCCATCAAATTATAACAAGAAAAAAGCATTTTTTTATCTACACTGTTTTTTAAGAATTGCAAAGATTTCGCTACTTGAATCTCACTTTCAACATAATTGCCTTCGTAGAACAATATATAACCTTTCTTAAAAAGCATTTTCCCAGTCAAATTCTTGTTGTTTAATTGGCGGTATAGTTTTTCCGCTTTTTGATAATAATAATAAGCACTATCTTTATGACTTACATCATAAGTATCACCAATATAATTGAAGCTTTTGGCTATTTCCAAAGTATCTTTTGCTTGTTTAGATAACTGTAATACCTTTTGGCAAACGGCTAATGATTTTGTGTTTTTATTCAAATAATAATATTCATTAGACAAGTCGAATAAGAATTTTCGAGTGAGTGAATCGTTTTTTGAAGTATTAGAAAATGTGTTTAAAGAATCTAAAAAAAGTAGTTTTTTATCTTTACCCATAACCTTATAGCTATTAGTTTCAAATACCAGCGAAGAAATATTTGTGTCTTTAGGCTTTGTACAGCAAACTAAAAAAGCAAACAAAAAAAATATAGGAGTAATCTTTTTCAAAAGTTTTTATTCAAAAATAAACAAAAAAAAAGACCATATTCAATATGGCCTTAAAAAAATAGTTCAATATGATTTTATTTAGGGTTTATGATAATTGGTTCAACAACTGTAGTGCCGTCATCAGCAACAGGAGCTGAAACTTTAGGTATTACGGTATTTTTTTGTGTAGTGTCTGTCACACTATCAGCTGTACAAGAATATAACGAAAGACTAACAATGGTTAATAAAAATAGTTGGGTTAAAAATTTTGTTTTCATAAAAAATCATTTTTAAAAATTGATAAAAAGAGTCCTAGTCGAACCTTCTGGGCTCAACGACATATTGATTTTTCTGAAAAGAAGGGAAGTCTTTTGCAGTGCTGTTTTAAGGTCTTTCCCTAACTTAAAACAACGATTAAAGCTTTAATTTTCAATGGTCAAATGTAGATATAGCCACTATTCTAAAAGATGTTTTTGGGCTGTCTTTAGTAATCCGCATACCAATAAGAGTAATGTGTAGGCTTTTGAGAATAACTTACAAGATCGGTTTAAGATATCCGAACCAAAATAGCGTCAATATTGTCTTTATAAGTCCTGGAAAAGGGCAAAATGATTTCATTATTATCTAAGTAGCAACTGCATTTGCCCAAATTAATGCGGCTCACATAGTCGATATTAATCAAATAACTATGATGAATTCTAAAAAAATAAAAAGGCAAAAGTTGTTCAAAATGCTTCAATGTTTTAAAAGCCGAAATAACTTTTCCGTTTTTCAAATAAAAATCGGTCGTATTATTATCAGCTTTCAAATAAATAATATCATTGGGGTTTATAAAATGATAATCCCCATTCGATTTAATCGAAATTTTGGCAGCAAGCGACTTATGTGTTTTTTGATAGCGCATCAAGCATTTTTGCAAATCGATTTCATCAATAGGTTGAACCAAATAACCAGAAACCCCTCGTTGATAGGCTTCGTAAGCAACATCTTTAGTAGTACTCAAAACAATTATGGTAGGTAAATCAATTAAATATTCGTGCAATTCACTGAGCAGTGAAAAAGAATTTGATTGACTTATTAGTGTATTGCCAATAGATAAAAATACAATATTAGGTTTCAATTCAAGAATCTTATTAATGCCTTCTGCTTTAGAATTACAAATAGCAACACACAAAAAGGCTTCATAATTTTTTATTGCCTCCAGCGTTGCAGTCGAATTCTCAGAGTCGTCAATAAGTACAAAAGAAAATTGCATTTTTTGTTTGCAATGTAATAGTGTAAAAAATACCTATTTTACGGTATAACCGTAAATTTTAATATTTTTTGATTAGATTTGGAACTCTTTGTTATCCTAAAATAAAAATTTTTGGAACCTAAAAAAAATCAGAAAAGGAACATTTTAATCATCGACGATCATCCAATGAGCGTAGATAGTTATAAAACCTTACTTTCTAGCATTGAGTCCAATAAAAAAGCAAATTACTTACTAGGATATAGTTGCGAAGGAGCATTCAATATACTCCACCAAACAAAACACGATAACGAAACGATTCACTTTGCGTTTATCGATGTTAATCTTCCTTTTTTCGAAGAAAAGAAACTGTTTTCAGGTAGTGATGTAGCAAAACTAATTAGAAATTATTTTCCAGACTGCAAAATAATTATTATTTCTATGCACAATGAGCCAGTGTGGGTTAGCCAAATTTACAATAGTATCAATCCCGAAGGATTCATCGCCAAAAGCGACATCGATTACAAAAGCTTTCCGGAAGCATTTAAAAGTGTTGAAAATAATGAAATCTATTACAGCCAATCCATAAAAGATTCCCGTAAAGCAATGATTCAAAGAAACATCAATTGGAATGAAAACGACAGTAAAATGCTAAGATTAATTTCCGAAGGAGTCAAAACCAAAGATTTGCCCAACTATATTCCACTCAGTCTAAGTGCAATCGAAAAAAGAAAAGCAAGTATAAAAAGACAATTAATCCTTGAATCAGGCTCCAATAAAGACCTATTAGATGGTGCAAAAAGTTTAGGACTGATATAAACCCCTAAATAATCCCATTTCTCATATTCCTCAACTTATTCCTTACTTCTTCATTTTCACTTTTCACAATCCAATACCCAAAACTTTCTTTAAAAGAATCTATCAAAGTCATTTCCAGCGGAAATCAAAAAAAGACTTTTTTTTGCCTAAAAAACGTAAGTTATTAATTTACTATGCTTTAATGTAAAAATACTTGAAAATCACATCCAAAAACCGTAAAAAAAAAGCCAAAAAACCGTAATATAGTTTAAAACCCATCGTATAAATTAGTAAAAATTATCAAAACATTTGTTTTTATATAAAGGGAGGGAGGGGCTTACTGTTGTAGTAATCTTCAAGAGGATAAGTAATTAAAGAAAATAGCATAAAATTTTCATTTTATAAAGAAAATAAAATTAATAATCATAAACAGTCAGTGTCAACATAAAGATTTTAACAAAAAAATGAATAGAAAAATTTTAATATTAATAGTTATAATATTATCCCCAGTAGCATTGTTTTCTCAAATAAATATAAGCGGACAGATTAAAAACAAAAACAATAAATCTATTGAATTAATTGAAATACAATTAAAAAACAAAGATTCTATAATAGTAAAAAGTGAATTAACAAACTCTGATGGTAAATTTATAATAGCAACCGAAAAAGGAGAATACCTATTATTGATAAAGCAAATGGGGAAGTTTATATATAAAAAACCGATAAATATAATTCAAAATATTGATCTAGGAATTATCAGAGTTAATGAAAATGAGCAAAAACTCTTAGAAGTTGTAATAACTTCAAAAAATAAAATAATAGAAAGGAAAGTAGATAGGCTAATTTTCAATGTAGAAAACAGTATTTCAGCCACAGGAGGAGATGCTATTGATGCGTTAAGACTTACACCTGGATTACAAGTTGAAAATGATGAAATCGCTATGATTGGTAAAGGCATTATGGCTGTGATGATAGACGACCGATTAGTGCAACTTTCTGGTGATGATTTGATGATTTTTTTAAAAACAATTCAGTTCGATAATATTAAAAGTATTGAAGTAATTAAAGCACCTCCTGCCAAATATGATGCTGGAGGAAATGGAGGTATTGTTAATATTAAATTAAAGAAGGTAAATAAAGATGATCTATTTAAAGCAAGTATTAATTCATCTTATGAACAAAAAACCTATGCTACTGGTTCTATTGGAGGAAATATAACTTCACAAATAAATAAGTTGAGTATCTATTCGACTATAAATTACAAAAAAGGTTCATATAAGGTTACAGAAAATAGAAAATATTATTATCCTACACAATTATGGGATGAGAATAATATAAAAAGAGAATATACTAAAATCTTATCGGGAAGAATTGGATTTGACTATAAGCAAAATGATAAAAATGAATATGGTGTTTTGTACCTTGGTTCATTAAATAAGCCGTCAAATAATGAAATTGATAAAACTGATATTTATGACAATCAAAATCAATTAACAGATTATTTTACTAAAACTAATTCAAATAGAGATAAAGACGAAGTTTTTAATTCTTATAATGCGCATTATAAAAGAACTATAGACACTTTAGGTAAATCAATAACAGCGAACGTTGATTATTTAATTACAAATCAAGGAACAGATCGCACTTTTGATGTTAACTCATTCGTAAATGATGTCAATGCTTATTATAATGCATTCACTACTGGAAATCAAAATATAAAAATTTCTACATCAAATATTGACGTAGAATTACCATACTCAAAAATAAAATACACTTTTGGAGCAAAGGTGTCATTTATCAATACAAACAATAATTTTAAATATTATGATATATCAACTGGTGATTTTGTATTAGATACAAATCAAAGCAATGAATTTAATTATACTGAAAATACTCAGGCATTATATTTTAGCACCGAAAAAAAATTAAATAAATGGGAATTTCAAATTGGATTAAGAGCAGAAAACACTCAAACAAAAGGTTATTCAAAAAATTTGAACCAGACTAATACAAATAATTATTTGAAACTTTTCCCTACAGTATATTCTTCCTATACTGCAAATGAAAAAAATGTTTTTTCTTTTGACTATAATCGAAGAGTTGGAAGACCCAGTTATTACATGGCCAATCCATTTAGGACTTACACAAGTGATTTTAGCTATACAGAAGGAAATCCATTTATTCAACCCGAATTTAGCACTAATGTTGAATTAGCACATACTTATAATAACAATCTAAACACCTCCCTTTCTTATAGTTACTTAGAGGATGGAAAGAGTCAAATTCAGCTGTTAGATCCAAATACAAATATTTCTGTATCAACCTACCTTAATTTTTTTAAAGCATATAGCTATTCGTTAGATTTAAGCTACACACTAAAAAAATGGAAATGGTTCGAATCAAGTAATTCAGCTAGTCTTTTTTATAGAAAAACAGTTGCAAATGAATTGTTGAACAATCAAGTAGTTGAACAATTGAGCTACTATGTCTCATCAATCAACACATTCTTTCTAAATGAATCAAAAACATTTTTGTCTAGTTTGGAATTAACTTATAAGTCCCCACAAGTCATTAATATCTATCATATTTCAGAAACCTTTAATACTAATATTGGTTTTAAATATATTTTCCCTAGCAAAAACTTACAATTTAGTTTGAATTTTTACGACGTATTCGGAACAAATAGATATAAATCTTATAGTTATTCAAATAATGTCCTATCAAAATCAAATAATTACTACGACCTTCAATCATTAAGATTTTCCATCATTTATAAATTTGGAAATAAAAAAATAAATGTGAAAGAGAACAAAAGAGGAAACGAAAACGAGTCAAACAGAGCCAATTAATTTCAACAAACCGCACCAGTAGGGTTACCTGCTGGTAAATATTTTTTAATCTTTAATATTTTTAAAATGAAAAAAAAATTAAACAAAGTACCAAAACTAAAAGAGCAAAATGGCACTCTATCAGGAGGTTTTGCGTCATTAAATGAATTGCAAATGAACAAAATTAAAGGTGGAACTACACCTACAGATAAGAATGCGTATTGTGATCCAAATGGTCAAATGTGTAATTCTCATTGCGACTAAATGAATCTTGCTAATTCATAGGATTTCAAAAAAATATTGCATTAAACCGCACCAGTACGGCAATATGCTGGAAATATATATTTAATAATTAATACATTCTAAAATGAAAAAACAATTAAACAAAGTACCAAAACTAAAAGAGCAAAATGGAACTCTAACGGGAGGTTTTGCATCATTAAATGAATTGCAAATGAATAAAATAAAGGGAGGTAATGCTCCCGTAGATAAGAATGCATCTTGTAACAACTCTGGAGATTGTACAAAAACCGATAATGGGGCTTGTACGAACGAAACTTGCTAATAAATCACTAGTGTTTAGCCTTAACAAAAAATTAGAAAACACCTTAAACAATTAAATTATTACAGCCGTATTTTATAAATAACTTTATTACGAATGAAATTAAATAATATAAAATCTAAAAATAGGTTGTATTCTGCCGCTCCAGTACGGTACTTGCTGGCAAATAAACTTTACTATTTAATACTTTTAAAATGAAAAAACAATTAAACAAAGTACCAAAACTAAGAG
>Ga0208114_1000077_pt1 | contig 24397 bp, 35 predicted proteins | sample LakWasMeta2_LOW4_2_FD_183854 | JGI IMG/M metagenome (GOLD analysis project Ga0208114, IMG submission 183854) | Freshwater sediment methanotrophic microbial communities from Lake Washington under simulated oxygen tension - Sediment Metagenome... | ecosystem: Environmental > Aquatic > Freshwater >... | reverse complement strand
TATTTTGGTTGTGTGGAACGCAAGCGGGATTTTTGCACTTTAAGGAGCCGCAAGTGGTAACTATCGACTTTGAACTTACACAAAACGGCTACACGCTAAAAGACGCAATCATCTTGCCTGACGACCACGAATTAACTGACGTTGAAATTGAAGCAATTAAGCAACAACGTTTTGATAACTGGTATGCGGTAGTGACTACGCCTCCAGTTGAGGAGGTGCCAAATGTTTAGCGAGCAAACGATTGTCGTGTTTTTCACGCTACTACTAACCGCGTTCAATGTAGTGGACTGGCACACAACGCGCACCATTTTAAAAGCTGGTGGCACTGAGGCAAACCCGATAGCACGATTTTGGATGCGGTTTGTTAGCCTCGATGTTTACCTAGCGTGTAAAACAGCGCTGGCGGCTTACGTGGGCTATCACTTGGGCTTTATATTATTGCCGATGCTTATTGGTATGACCGTGTTTTACGGGTTTTTCATGGCGCGAAATCTTAGGAATCTGTAAATGGCTACTAAATACTGGGGGCCTTCGGCTGGCGGCTCATCAACTGGCACATGGGATGCATCAAGCGTCACCAACTGGTTTGATAACCTTGCACGCACCGTGCGCTCAACGGTAGCTCCGACCAGTGCGGATGACGTGGTTTTTGATGCGGCTAGTGATAACGGGGCGATATTTACCGTAACCGTTGGCACTGGGGCGGTGTGCCGTGATATTACGGCTGGCAGTCTTGATTTCACTATGACGCTGGCGGGTACTGCGGCGTGGTCTATTTATGGTTCATTAACGTTTCCGGCTACTAATTTTACGCGGACTTATACAGGTGATATAACATTTGCAGCTACTACGACAGGTAAAACCATTACTACAAATGGTGTACAGCTAACTACCGGAGCATTAGTTTTAGCTGGTACAGGCGGCGAATGGATTTTGGGTAGCGCTATTACTATTGGCGGTATAAATCTTTTTTCAGGCACTTTAAGAAGCAATAATTTTAATATTACCGCAGCTAATATATTTAGCTCATATAGCAATGTTCGCGCTCTTTATTTGGGGTCTTCTACAGTAACATTAAGTGTTGGTGGATTAATTGATTTTACAAATAAAACAAATTTAACTTTTGACGCCGGAACGTCGTCAATTGTTGGTTTGGCTGCTTCTCCCACTTTTATTGGTAACGGTCTAACCTTCTACAACGTTTCATTCACAAGCACAGCGGCTGGCACGATAACAATCACCGGCGCAAATACATTCAATAACCTGTCAGTGACAAGCCTTGCCGCAACTGGCATTAAGAATATCAGCGTGGGTGCTAACCAAACCATCAACGGCACGCTGACACTCGGCGCGGCCAACACAGCAATACGCCGCATGTTTGTACGCTCTGACGTTGTAGGCACGCCTCGCACGATTACGCTGAACGGTTCACTTGCGGCGCTGGCTGATGTGGATTTCCGCGATATTGTGGCGGCTGGAGCTGTGGCAACACCGTGGACGGGTACGCGGCTGGGTAATTGCTTGGGTAATAGTAATATTACGTTTGATGCGGCTAAGACGGTTTACTGGAATTTAGCAGGTTCACAAAACTGGTCTGCTACTGGCTGGGCTACAACCAACAACGGAACGCCTGCGACTAATAATTTCCCATTGGCGCAAGACATGGCAACCGTCACAGAAGCCGGGGCCGCTGGCACAATTACGGTGGACGCAGTTTGGAATATTGGCACGTTAACATTTGCTGATGGTATTTCAAACCGCACAACGGCGGTGACGTTGGCTACAGGTACTACTACGCCAAATATTTATGGTGACTTAAAACTATTTAGTAATATAACGCTGTCAGGTACTGGCGCAATTACATTTGCAGGAAGAGTTACGCAGAATATTACCAGCGCTGGAAAAACAATTACACAAGGTATTAATGTAGATAATGCTACCGGTATATTCAAACTGGCTGATGCATTAATATCATCAGCAACCACTGCTGGTGCATTTACGCTTACATCTGGAAATTTGAATTTAAATGGCTTTGATTTAACATGTGCATATTTTGGCTCAGCTAATAGTAATATAAGGACAATTACATTTGGAGCAAATAAAATAATTGTTACAGGCAATAACGCTACCATAGTAAATTTTTCTCCATCGACAAATTTTTCTTATACAGGAACAGGACTTTTTGATTGCAATTATTCAGGGTCAGTTGGTTCCAGACAGATTACAGGAGCGACAAATGTAACAGAAACAAATGCAATAAATATTAATTTTAGTGCTGGTTTAGATAGCATTACAACATCTAGTGGACATACATATAAATCGATTAATTTTAGTGGCTTTACTGGTTCTTTAACAAACACTCAGCGTACTTTATATGGAAATCTTACTGTATCAAGTGGTATGACCATATCAGCAGGTTCACTTGCTACAATATTTGCCGCTACAAGCGGCTCACAATTAATTACTTCAAATGGGAAAACGTTAGATATTCCTATTACTAAGGACGGCGCCGGAACTTTACAACTCCAAGACGCGCTGACTATGGGCTCAACCCGCACATTCACGCATACTACTGGTTCGGTAGACTTAAACGCTAAAACATTAACCGTAGGCGCATACAGCACGACTGGTGCAGTGGCACGCGACATTAAGTTTGGCACTGGCGGTTCAATCGTGGACTTAGGCGCATGGACGGCATCGGGTAGCAATCTAACAACCAGCGGCACCGGTTCAATCAGCATGACGTCTGCCAGCGCTAAGACGTTTGCGGGCGGTGGGTTTAGCTACCCGACACTGAATCAGGGCGGGGCGGGCGATTTGACGATTACCGGAGCGAACCGGTTTAAGGATATGACCAACACCGTGCAACCGTGCGCGGTGGTATTCCCAGCCAGCACAATTACCAGCGTTGAGAATTTCAGCTTGAACGGCACGCCGGGCAATCTAGTTTCTATCAGGTCAAGCGTTGCAGGCACGCGGTTTACGTTAAATAAGGTGGCGCCATGACGATTGTTGTTAGTTATTTAAGCGTTAAGGATAGCGCCGCCACGCCCTCCGCTGGGTTTTATGCGCAATACTCGACGGACGCCGGCAATAACACTGGGTGGGTTATTTTCAGCGGCTCATATTTGCAAACGCTGGCGCCGTCGCTTTACTCCAATAGCAATGCGTTTTATGGAGCGAGCGTTAAATACAAGGTTGCCCCAGGGTTATTTATTAACGGCAATGAATTGTTTACGCCGTCAGTAATTTATAGGTTAACCCCAGGTAACTTTATTAACCAAAACCTTTTTTACGGCGCAAATGTAAGCCGCGGATTTAACCCGCCAAATGGCAGGGATTACACGGCAAATTATGACAAAAAATCATTAACCGCATTTTACCAACAAAGAAATTACACGGCAAAACAATGACACAATTATTAAGCATGAAAGACGTTGACGAGGCTGTTGTTTTAACCTTCGACTTTTCGGACGGGCTTGCACTTGGCGAAACGTTGACCAGCATTGTAAACACTGAGATTGTTGTTAATAGCGGCACCGACGCCAACATTTCGTTGCTTCTTAACGGAGCGCCAAGCATTTACACCGGCAACATTGCGGTTGCGGTGCCCGTTATCGGCGGCCTGGTTGATTGCAGTTATATGATAAAAGTAACGTGCAACACGACAAGCCCCGAAAAAATATTGTCAGTTTCGGCAATTCTGCCGATGAATAGATAGCTCAACAGAAAAAACGCAACCCGCTCCGGCGGGTTTTTATTTTGGACAACACCATGAAAACAAAAACGCATGACCGCATGGAATTTTTGACGGTTGAAAAGTTGGGGCCAAAGCAAAGCGTTACGCCTGAGGGCTTTTTGCTTTGCGAGGCGGTGCCAATTGCGCGCGTGGGCACGCAAATGTATAGCACTGACGAAATACCGCTTGACGGCGATAGCGACGGGCTTATTCAAATCGAGCGCTCGCAGGACGAAGTATTTAAGGACGAAACCCTGGCGAGCTTTGAGGGCAAGCCGGTAACTATTGACCACCCGGACACATTTGTTAATCCGGAAAACTGGAAAGAGTTAGCCAAAGGGGTAACTCAAAACGTGCGTCGCGGCGCGGGTATTGAGGACGATTTATTGCTTGCTGATTTGTTAATTACAGACCAGGAGGCAATAGAGGCAGTACGCAAGGACGGCTTGCGCGAAGTTTCGTGCGGCTATGAGGCTGACTATGAGCAAACGGGGCCCGGAAAGGGGCGCCAATTAAACATAATCGGCAATCATGTTGCGCTAGTGGAGCGCGGCCGAGCTGGCCCGCGTTGTTCAATTCAAGACAAGGATTTAGACATGAAAACAAAATCGAAAGACAAAAAGCTGGGCTTTATTGACAAGCTCCGCCGTTTTCTTGACAGCGAGGCGCAGGCTGAGCAAGGCGAGGAAATGAAAGACGAGGACCTGGACCTTAACCAGCAACAGCAACAAAACGAGCCGCCGCCTGAGGACCAAACGGACGACGAGGACAACAGCATTGAGGCGCGCCTGGCACGCATTGAGGAGGTCCTGGCTAAGCTAATCCCCGCTGAGGAGGAGGAGCACGGCCAAAACTTCGACGCTGAGGGCGAGGAAATGGACCCCGACGACGAGGACGTGCAAACCGGCGACGACGTGCTAGAAGCTGAAAAAGCACAAACCAACGGCGAAGCAGTAGGCAAGGTTTTAAGTGGCGACACATTAAAAGCCGTAATTGCCCGCGCTGAGATTTTGGCCCCAGGCGTCCAAGTACAAACCGGCGACGCGGCCAAAACGCCTGGCGCAATCGCTTCGTTGAAACGCAAGGCATTAACGACAGCATACGCAACCGCTGACGGCAAAAAAGCCATTGACGTTTTCCTGGCTGGCCGCTCCATTAAGTTGCTGACCGGCGACGCTTTGAATAGCGTATTTGCTGGCGCCGCTGAGTTGATGCGCAACACCAACAACACCCGTGGCGTGCGTCAATCTGCCGCGAAAACAACCGATTTCGGCAAAGCTACAAATCCGGCCGATATTAACGCCCGTAATAAGGCATTTTGGGCCAAGTAACTTGCCCGCTAACATAAAGGAAATAAAATCATGGTAGCTTTTTTAACTCGCATGCCTTACGGCATTGCTGGCGACGTAACTCGCCAATCTCAGGCAAAGATTGAGGCGCAAGTGCTTAACGCCTCGTTGCCTTTCTCAGCTTTCGGCCTTATCGGCAAGATTGCAAGCGGCAAATTTGTGCCTTTCGCTGGCTCAGAGGCGGCAACAGACGCTTACGGCATTTTGGTCCGCGAATATCCGGCAACAGGTAACGCGGCCAGCGACCCGCTGGGCACGTCAACACCTAAAACAAGCGGCGTGGCCAGCGTTTTGCGCTCCGGCTATATCAACGTTAAAAACAATGCTGGCACCCCAGCCGTTGGCGGCCAGGTATATGTCCGCGTTGCAACGCCTGGCACTGGCAAACCAGTTGGCGGTTTTGAGGCGGCGGCTGACAGCACCAACACAGTTGCAATTGCTGGCTTGACTTTCGCGGGTGCCGCTGACGCAAACGGCAACGTTGAAGTTGCTTACAACATTTAATAAGGGGTAACACATGAAACCGAATTTAATCCGCTTGGCGACGCGCGACGCGCTGATGACTTTTGACGCCAAAACCATTGACAGCGCCGGCGTTTTCTTAATTGGCGAGCTCGAACGCTTAGACCAAAAATTGCACATGCCGCTTGCGACCGTTACCTGGTCGCGCGACATTGAATTGCGCGAGGACGTAAGCATTGCCGACGAGTTCAGCTCATTCACAAACAGCTCATTTGCGGCCGCTCCTGGCGTGCAAGGCTCAGGCAAGGCCTGGGTTGGCAAAGACACAAACGCCATTACAGGCATTAGCCTGGACATTGGCAAAACTTCTAATCCATTGCCATTGTGGGCTATGCAATTGGGTTGGACTTTGCCGGAGCTGGAAAGCGCACAAAAATTGGGCCGTCCAGTTGACCAGCAAAAATTTAGCGGTATGCAATTGAAATACCAAATGGACATTGACGAGCAAGTTTACATTGGCGACACCGCGCTTGGCTTCACTGGCCTGGTTAACAGCTCATTAGTTACAAACGTTTCAAACGCGACAACCGGCACATGGTCCACAGCAACGGCTGACCAAATCCTGGCAGACGTTAACGAGTTGTTAAATTCAGTTTGGGCGGCTTCTGCTTATGCAGTATGCCCAAGCAAATTGCTGATTGACCCGGTTAATTACAGCCGCTTAGTAAGCAAACTTGTTTCAACCGCTGGCAATATCAGCATTTTGGAATTCTTGAAACAAAACAGCCTCAGCAACTCAATTAACGGCCGCCCTTTGGACATTCAACCGCTCAAATGGTTAACAGGTCGCGGCGCTGGCACAACAAACCGCATGGTTGCCTATACTCCTGACCAGGACAAGGTACGCTTTCCATTGGTGCCGTTACAACGCACACCGCTGGAATACCGCGATTTGCGCCAATTAACCACATACTTTGGCCGCCTGGGCGTGGTCGAGTTTGTTTACCCAGAAACATTGGGTTATCGTGATAATATCTAAGGGGCAAGGCATGGTTACAATTCAAGTAAAAAAGGCGTTTAATCTCAACATTGACAGCGTGCTTACACACTATCCAGTTGGCAAGCATGAAGTTGACGAGGCGGTGGCCAACCACCCTTACACTAAATTCCATTTAGACGGCGACGAGGAGCCAGCGGCACCGCCAGCTAAAACGGAGGCTGAGCTTGAAGCGGAGGCGGCAGAAATTGCCGCTAAAACCGCGGAGGTTATCCGTGGCTTGGTAACAGTGGACAAGCCGGTGCCAAACGTTGACGCAATCAACGCGGCATTGCGCGAGGCTGGTTTGCCAACAATCAAAGCGGCAGACCGCGACGCAGTTTTAAACGTAACAGAGTAAGGACGTAAAAATGGACACACTCACCTTTCGGCAGATTTTCCCGGAGTTTATAACCACGCCGGACCCGGCAATTGATTTTTGGTTAAACCTGGGCAAAAAGCAGTTAAATGCGGACAGGTGGGTGGACCTACTAAATGAGGGCCTGGCATTGTTCACGGCCCACCATTTAGCAATTGCAGAACGCGACAGACGGACCGCTGAGGCTGGCGGCGTGCCTGGGGCATTGCAAGGCAATGTAACGGCCAAATCCGTGGACAAAGTAAGCGTTAGTTACGACACAACCGCCGGCACTTATGCCGACGCAGGATTTTGGAATTTAACAAACTATGGCGTGCGCTACTGGAACCTATTGCAAATGGTCGGAGCGGGCGGCATACAAATGTAAAAGGGCTGGCCATGAAAGGCATGCGGGTTACGGTTGATATACTGGCCGACGTGGTGCGCAACATTACCAGCCTGGTAAAAAAGGACGTTTTGGTGGGCATACCAAGCGGCACGGCCGAGCGAAACGAGGACGAGCAAGGCCCAATGAATAACGCCACCCTGGGCTATATCCATGAGCATGGAAGCCCGGCGGCAAACATACCGGCCAGGCCATTTTTAGCGGCCGGCATTGAGCAGGCCCAGGAGCGCATTGTTAAGCGCCTGGACAAAGCCGCAAAGGCCGCGATTGAGGGCAAGCGACGCCAAAGCGACGACGAGCTGGAAGCCGCGGGCATGGTTGCGCGGGACGGCGTGAAAGCCAAGATAAACAGCGGCGATTTTGTACCGCTCAGCGAGGCGACATTGCGCGCACGGGCGGCAAAGGGCCGCAAAGGGGCCAAAAAGGAATTGGCCAGCCGCGCGGCAGGAAATGCCCCCGACAATAGCAACGCAAGGCCGCTCATTGATACCGGCCAGTTGAGAAATAGTATTAACTATGTAATCCGCAACAAATAGTTAACTTATAGGTTAACAAACACACACAAAGGCCCCTAGCGGGCCTTTTTTCTTTTGGGGTATGCAATGGCATTACTGGACGTTAGCGAAGTGCTCAGCGACCCGGATTTTATGGACACCGGGCTTGTTTGTTACCGCAATGCGCAGACAGTTGGCACAAACGGCATGGCCGTTAACACTGAGCGCAAATTTACATTTAGCGCGGTCGTTACCAGCGATAGCGGCCATGAGCTCAACCGAACCGCTGAGGGCGACTACCAAAGCGGCGCCATTATGGTACACACCGCGACGCAATTGCAGGACGGTAGCGTGGGCCTGATTGCCGACGAGATAGAGTGGCAAGGCCGGCGTTACACGGTCGAGCGCATTAACAGTTATTCACACTTTGGGCGCGGCTTCGTTGCGGCAACATGCGCGCTCAAACCATTAGCAGGATAGACACCATGCCAAACACAAGCGCAACCGGCGGTTATTTGCCGCCAAGCGTAGCAAGCCCGCCTTTGGAGGGCGACGCCTTAGACGCGGAATTTCAAAAGGCGGTTGTCGGCATTACCGGCCTGCCAGGCGCAATGGTCCGGCCACGCTGGCAACCAGGCAACCCGAAACAACCGGAGCCTGGCGTTGATTGGTGCGCAATTGGCGTTACATTGCAGACGCCGGACGCGACCCCGCACATACAACACGACCCGGCAGGCAATGGCCTGGACAGATTAAAACGCCATGAGGCCATAAACGTGCTTTGCACATTCTACGGACCAAACGGCATGCGATACGCGGCCACGTTGCGCGACGGCTTGCAAATGCCGCAAAACCTGGAAGCGTTGGCCCTGGTAAACATAGGGCTAAATAATGCGGGCGATATAACCGCGGTGCCTGAGCTGATTAACCAACAATGGGTTAAACGTTACGACATACCGCTTACATTTAGCCGGCAAGTTGTGCGCGAGTACGGCGTGCTTAACGTGCTATCAGCAAACCCGATTTTAATATCTGACGAAATCGGAATTATTACAAACTAACCATTGGAGTTATTCAAATGACAACACTCGGCTTACCCGTTAGCGATATTGTTAACGTGCAAGTGGTTTTATCGCCACTCGCCGCGCAAACCCGCAATTTTGGCTCGTTGCTTATCCTGGGCGACAGCGACATTATTGATACGACCGAGCGCTTGCGCTTATATACAAACCTGGACGCGATTGCCCAGGACTTCGGCACACAATCGCCGGAATATAAAGCCGCGGCGCTTTACTATGGACAAACGCCACAACCAAGCGTTTGCTATGTTGGCAAATGGGCACAAAGCGCAACCTCCGGCCTCTTACGTGGTGGCGTATTGAGCACAGCGCAACAAGCGCTTTCAAACTTCACAGCAATCACAGCCGGCGCTATGAAAATCAAGATTGACGGCGGCGCGGACCAAGCGCTTACAGGCTTGAATTTCAGCGGTGCGACTAACTTAAACGGCGTTGCGGCAATCCTGGACGCGGCGATTACAGGCGCAACGGTTGCCTGGGATAGCGCAAATGCCCGTTTTGTTGTTACAAGTTCAAGCACTGGCGCAACCTCAACCGTTGGCTTTGGTACAGCCCCGGCCTCCGGCACTGACATTACCGCCGTGTTTCGCTTGGGCGCAAATGATGCGGGTTACATTGTTGCCGGCGTTGCGGCCGAGGCGCTGGTTGATGCCGTGCAAACCCTGGCCAATATGTCAAGCGCATGGTATGGCCTATATGTTGCCTCCACTCCGGTTGCGACTGACGCGGAAATTTTGGCGGTTGCGGCATTTATCGAGGGCTCAGGCCTGGCTCGCATTTATGGCGTTACCACACAAAACACCAACGTCCTGGACAGCGTTGTTACCAGCGACATTGCAAGCCAGTTAAAAGCGCTTAATTACAAGCGCACATTTGTGCAATACTCAAGCTCAAACGTGCATGCGGCCGCTTCAATCTTTGGCCGTGCGTTTACTGTTAACTTTGACGGTAGCAATACAACGCTCACAATCAAGTTTAAACAGGAGCCAGGCGTTGCCGCTGAAAGCCTGACAAGCTCACAGGCTCAGACTTTGCGCGATAAGCATTGCAACGTTTTTGTCAAATACAACAACGACACCTCCATTATCCAGGAGGGCGTAATGGTTAACGGCTATTTCTTTGACGAGGTACACGGCACGGATTGGCTTCAAAACGACGTCCAAACGGCGATTTTTAACTTGCTTTACACAAGCCCAACTAAGGTGCCACAAACTGACGCCGGCATTAACCTGATAACAACCACAATCGCCCAGCGATTAAACCAGGCGGTTGTCAATGGCCTGGTTGCCCCAGGTAAATGGAACGCCCCAGGCTTTGGCGCGCTCAACCAGGGCGACACGCTGAGCACTGGTTATTATGTTTACGCTCCGCAAGTGGCCTCGCAATCCCAGGCAGACCGCGAAGCCCGCAAAGCTCCGGTTATTCAATGCGCAATCAAACTGGCCGGTGCCGTGCATTTTGTTGATTGCATTATTAACGTTAACCGATAAGGATTAAAAAATGGCTACTTATTCATTTATTGACGTCCAGGCCACGCTTGTTGGGCCTGCCGGCGTTATCAACCTGGGCTATGGCGCGGCAACCAGCGAGGAGGGCATTAGCATTGCAATGGCTGGCGACAAAAACACCATGCTCATTGGTGCCGACGGCGAGGGCATGCATAGCTTGCACGCTGACAAATCCGGTCAAATCACGGTGCGCTTGCTGAAAACTTCGCCGCAAAATGCGAAATTACAGGCTATGTATGACGCGCAAACCATTGCGAGCCAGTTGCATGGCCAAAACGTGATTAGCGTTACAAACTCAAAAAGCGGCGACGTAACCGTGGGCCGCGAGTGCGCGTTTAAGAAAAAGCCCGACTTGAATTATAAAAAGGACGGCGACGTGGTGGAGTGGGTTTTTGACGCTATCAAGATTGACACAATCTTAGGCACATTTTAAGGGGGTTTAAATGGTTGAATTTGAATTGCAGGGCAACAATTACCGGGCTGGCAAGCTGGACGCTTTTAAACAGTTTCACGTTAGCCGGAAAATTGCCCCTATTCTGCCGACCTTAATACCCGTATTTGTGAGTTTGTCGCGTGATAACAAACTAACCGAGGACCTGGGGGCGTTTAGCGAGTTGCTAACGCCCTTTGCGGACGGCATAGCAAATATGAGCGACGAGGCCAGCGAGTACGTGATTGCAACATGCCTAAGCGTTGTTAGCCGTCGCCAGGATAATGACACATGGGCGCTGGTTTGGAATAAAGGCGGTTGCATGTTTGACGACATGGACCTGGGCGTTATTATCCAAATCATTATTAAGGTTATCCAGGACAGCCTCGGCCCTTTTATTCAAGGCCTGCTTATGAGCCAAGCGGGCAACAACAAGAATTTGCAGGCGTAACTTGGCGGTCCTTGCCTGGCGGCGAGGATTGGCTTATGGCTCCCGTGCTTGCAGGGCTTTGCGGTTTTGAAAGCCTCAAGGACGGCACCCTGGACCTTTGCGACGTGGCTTTGATGAATGACGCATTAGCCGTGAAATCTGAAAACGAAGCCCTTGCGAGGGATTATGTAGAAAGAAAAAACAACAATGTCTAACACCGCAATCCTAAAAGAGTTTTTAGTTAAGCTGGGCTTTGAGCAGGACGAGCGCGCGCTTAAAAAATTCACTGACGGGGTAACAGGTGCGACCAAAAACGTTGTAAAACTGGTTGCCGCGATACAAGGCGCCGCGCTGACAATTGGCGCCGGCGTCGCGGCATTTGCCAGCAATTTGGAGCGCATGTATTTTGCCTCGATTAAGGCAGGCTCAAGCGCTAAGAATTTACAGGCCTTTGGCAAGGCCGCGCAAAACTTCGGCGCGCAAAGCGAGGAGGCATTGCAAAGCGTGCAAAGCCTGGCCAGGTTTATGCGCGAAACGCCAGGGAGCGAGGGCTTTTTAAAAAGCCTGGGCGTTAACACCCGCGACGTAAACGGCAAGCTCCGGGACACAACCGACATAATGGTTGACCTAGGCAAGCAGTTGCAAGATAAGCCCTACACATTAAGCAAACAGTATGGCGATATTTTAGGCATTAGCGAGGACACTTTGCGCGCTATGCTTAACGGCGATTTTGCCCGCGAAGTTGAAAAACAGCGAGCAATTTTGAAAGACAGCGGATTTGACAAGGCGGCCGAAAGCTCGCACAAGTTCATGATGCAATTGCGCGAGTTGCAAACATTTTTACAAATTTTTGCGGTCCAGGTCCAGGAGGCGCTTGTTAACAAGCTCGGCATAAGCATGGAGCAAATGGGCTCATGGGTACGCGACAACATGCCAATGATTGCCAGCCGCACCGCTGACGTTTTAATGATGCTGTTAACCCTGGCCGAAAAGCTGGGCCCGGCCATTGTTTGGCTCGTTGACAAATTCATTGCGGCCGATAAGGCAACCAACGGTTGGAGCACCAAGTTAATTGCATTGGTGGCCGTGTTTACTGCCCTGGGCGGCCCTGCTTTGGTCGCTGGCATTTGGGCATTGGCCAGCGCATTTGGCGCGTTATCGTTGCCGATTTTGGCCATTGCCGCGGCCGGCGTTGCCGGCTGGAAAATTGGCCAATGGGTTAATAGCAAGATTTACGGCGACGGCTGGGACGACCCGGCAAAAACCGGAGGCGGCGGCAATATTGGCGGCGCTCAAAGCTCAGGCGGCAAAATCAAACGCGCGGCCGGAGCTGAGGCTAAACGCTTGGCGGATTTGGAGCAGAAATATGGATTGCCTCCTGGCTTGCTCGATAGTGTTTGGAACGCAGAAAGCGGCCGCGGCAAAAATATGCGCTCAAGTGCTGGCGCGCAAGGCCATTTCCAATTTATGCCCGAAACGGCCAAGCAATACGGCCTCAGTAATCCCGACGACTTCGACCAAAGCTCGGAGGCGGCCGCCAGGTATTACCGCGACCTTATGAAAAAATACAACGGCAACGTTGAAAAGGCGGTTGCGGCCTACAATTGGGGCCCTGGCAATGTTGACAGCAAAGGCATGAGCCGCGCACCCGCGGAAACCCGCGGCTATGTTGCCAAAGTAACGGCAGGCATTGGCGGCGGCGTCCAGGTTGCGCAAAATACTACCATTAACGTAAACGGCGGCGACGCCCTGGCGACAGGTCGCGCGGTCGCAAGCGAGCAAGAACGAGTAAACGCAACCTTAACCCGTAACTTACAAGTGGCTTATAACTAACATGGCACTCCTAGACTTTTTGCAAATATCCCCCAAAAGCTCAATTGGCGACATTGAAATAATGGCCAGTTTAGAGGAAATCTACAACGACACATTGCAGACGACCGACCACCCGATTGAGCAAGGGGCGGACATTACGGACCATAGCTTTAAACGTCCTGCCGAGGTATTGCTGAGGTGCGGGTGGAGCAATAGCAGTTTTAAAGCGCTGAGCGGGGCCGCTGAGGCGCTATTTTCCGGCGGAGGCCTGACAGCCGCGGATTATGTCGGCGGCGTTTACAGTCAATTGCTGGCGTTACAGCAAAGCCGCGCGCCGTTTAATATGACGACCAACGCGCGCCAGTATGAAAATATGTTAATCCAAAGTTTGCGCGTGGACCGGGATAGCAAGACCAGCAACATTTTAATGGTTACGGCCACTTGCAAACAGGTGATTATTGTAAACACCCAGGCAACTACGTTGCCGCCACGGGAGCAACAAGCCCAGCCGGAAAAAACGGCCGAGGTCCAAAATACCGGGGTTAAACAAACAAAACCGCGCACTCCGTCGCCAGGCGGCGCCGTGCCTCCCAAGCCTATTGTTGGCGGAGGCGGGACGTTTAGAGGCAAGGGCGCGAGCGGGGGCTGGTAATGGCAAACTTTTACGAAATACCTTTAACACCAACGCCGCAACTTTTTACGGTGCAATTGAGTGGCATAGATTACAACATCAAATTGCATTACCGCGACGTTATCGAGGGCGGTTGGTTTATTGACATTGCAGACATTAACAACCAGGCGATTGTTAACGGCGTGCCGTTGATTACCGGCGCTAATTTGCTCGAACAATATGCGCACCTCGGTTTTAAGGGCCGCATGTGGGTGCAAACCGCAAACGACCCGGACGCACCGCCAACATTCTTAAACCTGGGCACTGAGGCCTTTTTATATTGGGTAACTGACTAATGAGCGTTTCGCAATATTTACGCAAAGCCAGCTTAATTGTTGGCCAAAACGAAGCCAGCCGGGGCGCCCTGGATTTGTCAGAATTGCGCTTTCGTTTTTCCGTGCGACGTGGCGACATTCAAACGCCGAACAGCGCGGACATAAGGGTTTATAACGTAAGCGAGCAAACGGCCCAGGCCGTGCAAAAAGAGTTTACCCGCGTTGTTTTGCAGGCTGGTTATGAGGGCAATTATGGCATTATATTTGACGGCCAAATTAAGCAAGTAAGACGCGGCCGCGAAAGCCAAACCGACACATTCATAGACATAACCGCGGCGGACGGTGATAGCGCTTATAACTTCGCCGTTAGCGCCATATCACTGGCGGCCGGAGCTACGCCAAACGACCAAGTAAGCGCGGTTTTGCAGGACATGGCATTGCGTGGAATAAGCCGCGGATATGTGCCGGACTTGCAAGGCAATCCGTTGCCCAGGGGCAAGGTGATTTTCGGCATGAGCCGCGACAAAATGCGCGAAATTGCCAAAAACACGCAAACGAGTTGGAGCATACAAGACGGCAAATTTCAAATGGTCCCGTTGACCGCTTACATGCCTGGCGACATTCCGGTTTTAACCGCGGCCACCGGCGTAATTGGATTGCCGGAGCAGACGCAAAACGGGATAAGGCTCAAGACTTTGCTCAATCCCAACATCAAGATTGGCCAGGCCGTGAAGCTGGACAACGCGAGCATACAACGTTATAGGTTTGGCCTGGGTATTGGCCAGGCGGCGCAAAATCTTTTCGACGAGCAAACCGCCAAAATCAATAACGACGGGCTTTATTACGTGATGATTGCCGACCAAATGGGCGACACCCGCGGCAATGAGTTTTACACCGATTTAACATGCTTGGCGATTGATGCCGCTATCCCGGCAAGTTATATACCGCGCCAGGGCGTTAATGAGGATATAGGCTCAATCAAGCGTTACGGCTAAGGCGTTTTATTGCTGATTGTAACAATGCCGTCGGCGCCCAGCGTGCCGGTTTTAAACATAGCGCGCGGCATGACTTGCTCAATTGCCTGTCCCTGGTAAATGTAAATGGTTAAAAAATCATTGTTGAGCGTGCGACCCGCGCACCCTTTCATCGACATACCACCAAGCGCGTTGTAAGTGTATGCGCGCATGTGCTCGGCGTTAACAATCGGTAATTCACATTTGCGCTGGGTAAATATTACCTGGCGCATGTGATCCGCTGGCGCTCCGTCGCCCTCATTCATGGGGTGCGGCGGGCTGACATATAGCGGCTCATTTTTTGGGCTGGCCACCGCTAACAGCGGCACGGCCAAACAAACTAATAATAATTTTTTCATAGATAGGCTCCTAACTTATGGATAGACGCGAGCGTTACCTGGACCCTGAGGAAATGTTACGCATTGCCCTCGACGGTAAACAGGCGCAAATTTGGACGGCTTTGCCTTGCATAATTCAAAGTTTCGACCCCAGCGCCATGACTTGCGAGGCCCAGCCTACCATTAGCATGGACGTAAGGCAACAGGACGGGACCACCAAAGCCGTTAAATTGCCGTTGCTTTTGGATTGCCCGGTTGTATTTCCTAGCGGCGGCGGCTTTTCGCTGACCTTTCCAATAAAGCCAGGCAACGAGTGCTTGGTTATATTTTCCAGCCGTTGCATTGACGCATGGCACCAATACGGAGGCGTACAAGGGCAAGCGGAATATCGCATGCATGACCTGAGCGACGGCTTTTGTTTGCCTGAGGTATTTAGCCGCCCGCGCGTATTGCCGAACATATCAACAAACGCCACGCAATTGCGAAGCCATGACGGGCAAACATACGTCGAGGTTGGCCCCGCAAAAATTAGCCTGGTTGCCGACGTTGTGGAAATCCACGGCCGCAATAAAACCAGCTTTGATGCTGGCGGCACCGGCTTTGTTTACCAGCCTGGACAGATTGACACTTATACCAATGGCGTGCCGTCAACGTCGCACGCTCCGAACCCTCCTAAGGTGCCATAAATGCGATACAGAAAACTAGACGAAAACGACGACTACACAATGGGCACGGGTGCGGATTTTTTTGTAAATACCCCGGACGCCGTTGCCCAGGCAATCCTTACGCGCTTGCGATTATGGCGCGGCGAGTGGTTTTTGGACAACAAGGACGGGACGCCCTGGTTAACTGAGATTTTGGGCAAGCGACAGCTCGCAAACAGCCCGGACGCGGCCATTAAGCAACGCATACTCGGCACGCAAGGCGTTAAGGAAATCCTCAGTTATTCCAGCACATTTGACGGCAACACGCGGCGCCTTTCTATCAACACGACAGTTGGCACAATCTACGGACAAACAACCATTAACGAGGTACTCTAACAATGTCATTAACCGCCCCAACCATTGACGCCAACGGGATAAGCTCGCCAAGTTATGCCGAGATTTTGGACTATTTGCAAACGCAATTTAAGGCGATTTACGGGCAAGATTTATACCTGGGCAACGATAGCCAGGACGGCCAATTTTTGGCAATCATTGCAAGCGCAATCAACGACAGCAACGCCGCGGCGGTCGCCGTTTATAATTCATTTAGCCCGGCAACGGGCCAGGGTAATGGCCTAAGCTCAAACGTGAAAATTAACGGCATTAGCCGCTTGGTAGCAAGCGCCTCGACCGTGGACTTGCGGATTGTTGGCCAGGTGGGCGCCGTGATTACCAACGGCATTGCCAGCGACGCCAACGGCCAAAACTCCTGGCTATTGCCGGCAACCGTAACAATCCCGCTGGCGGGTGAAATCACGGTAACGGCGACCAGCTCCCAGGTGGGGGCAATTACCGCTCAAAGCAACACAATTACAAAAATCAAAACGCCGACTTTTGGCTGGCAATCGGTAAACAACCCAACGGACGCCGTGCCAGGTAATCCGGTCGAAACAGACGCGGAGCTGAGGGCGCGCCAGGCGCTTAGCGTTGCGGTGCCGTCGCAAACTATTTTTGAGGGCATTGTGGGCTCGGTGGCCAACATTATTGGCGTAACCCGCATAAAAGGCTATGAAAATGACACCGACGCGGCAGACACCAACGGCATACCCGCGCACAGCATTGCCATTATTGCCGAGGGCGGCGACGCGCAAACAATTTTTGAAACAATCGCAGAAAAGAAAACGCCAGGCACCGGCACCTTTGGCGCGTTATCGCAAACCGTGATTGACGCCGTTAATAGCGTGCATATCGTGAAGTTTTCGCGTCCAACTATCCTGGATATTAAGGTGGCCATGACCATAGCGCCATTATCCGGTTACAGCGCCAGCGTATTGCCAAAAATCAAGGCGGCGATTAACGAGTTTATTAACGCCCTGGAAATTGGCGAAAGCCTGCTTTATTCCAAATTGTACGTGCCGGCAAACTTAAACAATAGCGTGCTCGGTGAAACCTACAACATAACGGCGCTAACCATAGCGGTTGGGGCTGGCGCTCCTGGGACGTCAAACATTGCGGTTGCTTACAACCAAGCGGCGCAAATCGTTGACGCTGATATTGTTATTACGGTAACGACATAATGAACGATTACACCAGCCTAATTACAAGCGAGCACAACCAGCGGCCTAAGTTCAAAGCAATGGTTGGAGCCGTAGCCGGAGCCTGGGGCTCCGTTTACGATTTTACGCAAACAATACCGTCCAAGTTTGACCTGGACACGGCCGAGGGCGCGCAATTGGACGTTATCGGCCAATGGGTGGGACAAACCCGTTTAATCCCCAATGTTTTGCTGGTCCAGTATTTTAACTTTGTCGGCAATCCGGCCGCGCTGAATTTTGGCGAGGAGGGCAACTCCTCAATTGGTGGCCGCTTCTATGGCGAGGGCGAGCCGGTGGACGCCTCCACGATTTTAGCCGACCCGGAATATAGGACAATTATCCGGGCCCGTATCGTGCGCAATACCGCAAAGGGCCTAACGTCAGATTTTATCCGCTCGTTGCAATTCATTTTCAACGCTCCGGCAATCATTGATGACCCGGCGGACATGACCGTTGGAATTTTTATTGGCCGCTATCTGAGCTTAACGGAGCTGGCAATTATTACCGGCCTAGACATTTTGCCGCGCCCGTCCGGGGTTCGGATTAGGACCCGCGGCTATTACGACGGCACGGGATATTTGGGATTTGAGGGGCAAGTTAACGCCTTGCCTTTTGCCGAGGAGGGCTACACCGGCCCGCTTCACCAACTTATGGAGGAATTTTAAAAAATGACGATTTACAACAAACCAACGGACTTGCCAGCCTGGGCAGAAAGTGGCGACAAGGTACAGCCAACAAATGCCGAAATCCAAACAGGCTGGCCAGTTTCCACGGTGCCGCCAAGCCGCCAGCGCTTTAACTGGATTTTAAACTGGCTGGCCAACGGCATGCGTTATTTCATGCAACGCGGAATCCCTGAGTGGGACGCAACGGAGGAATACCCGGCAGGCGCGCGCGTGCAATATGCAGGGCTGACTTACAACGCAATCAATGGCACGGCCAACACAAACCAGCAACCGGACACCGCAACAACGTTTTGGGAGCGCTGGGGATTTTCTGCCAGTGAAATAATTTCAAACGACAGCTTTTTGAGCAAAAGCGTTGCCGGTAGCGCCAATGTTACATTAACAACGGCCGAGGCTAAAAACGGCATTATTGCGCTAACTGGCGCGATTACCGCAAACATTAACGTTGTTGTGCCGGCGACCTCCAAGCGCTGGGTTATCCGTAACGACACGACCGGCGCCTTTTCAATTACGGTTAAGACTAGCGGCGGCACCGGCGTTGCGGTATTACAAGGCTCCTCAGCCGAGCTATATTGCGACGGTACAAACGTGGACTTTTCGCCAAAATCCGGCCCGACACCGGCGCAATTTGACGGCTCCAAAAAGCTGGCCACAATGGAAGCGTTGCAACGTGCGCTTGGTAGTTTTTCCGGTGGATCAAATCTAAGCGCAACGGCAACATTGACAGCGGCAGACGTTGGCAAAGCCGTGTTAATGGCAACGTCCACAGGTTCGCAAGTGCTGACATTGCCGGCGGCGTCCGCAGTAGTAGCAGGCGGAGCCATAACAATACAATCGCAAAGCACGGTCGATTTTTCAGTTGCACGCGCTGGCACCGATACCTTAAACCCTGACGGCAACACGCTTACGTCAATCACTGTTAAAAATGGGGAATGGGTGCTTGCGGTAAGTAACGGCTCAAATCAGTGGGCGCTTTATGGTTCGGCAACATTGCAATACGCGGCATCGTTTACCAGCTCCCAGGCGGTAAACGGCTACCAACAATTGCCTGGAGGGTTAATTTTGCAATGGGGGACATACCAAACCACGGCCGCAAATACAAATCAAACTTTTACTTTGCCGTTAACTTTTCCAAATTCATTTTTATTGAGTTATTCCGCTCATTTTTGGAATAGCAACAACCCGACGTCCATTGTTACAGGAGTTATTGCAAAAGACGGATTATCTCAAATTGTATTAAGGACTAGCGCTGGTGCTCAAATGTCTGTTTTATGTATCGGAAATTAAGGAAAAACAATGTCAAAACACATACTTTTTACAAACGGCGCTTTGGCCGCCCGTTACGACAGCAAAATAAACCAGGTAATCCCGGCCGAAGCCCTGGAAGTTTCGGACGAGCTATTTTGGCAAACGATTAACGAAAGCGATGGCACTTGGTCGCTGGTTAAGGGCAAAATTGTTAAGGTGCCATTTCCGGCTCCGAGCGAGGCCGAGCTTTTGGAGCGTGCCGTTAACGCGGTGCGCAATGGCCTGCAAGCGGCGATTGACGACAAAGCCAAAGCCCTGGGCTTTAGCGGCGGCAACGCCTTAATGCTTTACGCTGGCTTTACAAATGCGTTTCAAACCCTGGCGCAAACCTTTGCGACCTGGGAGGCAAGCGTTTGGGTTGAGGCGGACGCTTACAAGGCGGAGGTAATTGCCGGCACCAAACCAATGCTTACGCCGGAGGAGGCGGTGGCCTTAATGCCAACGTACCCGCTATGAAGTTTGCCGCGCAAGTAGTGATTGCCTTATATGTATTTTGGCTTTTCTACCTGGCAATAATGAGCTTATACCGCGCCAACATGAATAAAACGATAACGCCCCAGGCTAAGATTTTGGGCTGGCCAATTATCGCGGTTGGTGCGCTTATAGATTTTTGGCTGAATGTAACCTTGTTTAGCCTGGTATTTTTTGAAAAGCCAAAAGAGTTGCTTTTAACGCAACGCATGCAAAGGCATATCAAACGGGGGATTGGTTGGCGCTTCAAGTTATCAAGGTGGATTTGCCAGGGGTTGCTTAATGCTTTCGACCCCACGGGCTCGCACTGTTAGCGCCAATAAAAGAACCGCCGCAAGGCGGTTTTTTAATGACTAAAAAAAATAAAAATCAGAAAGGTAAAAAATGCCGGACCCAACAACACACACAGCAATCGCGGCCGCAACGGGGGCGTCCAGCGCCTCGATTGTTGCCGGCGCCATTTTCGGCGTGGAATATGTAGTAATTGGCCTTGCTTTGCTTGGCGGCTCTATCGCACACATTTGGCTTGCTCGCATGGCAATCCGTCAAATGTTAATCAGCATTTTTGGAAGCACAACGCTTGGCGTTATTTGCTCCCAATTTTTTACCAACATTTTAATTGATACAGCCAAGCATTTTGCGCCCTGGCTTGTTGATAGCCTGGCCGGCGCAAATGTCGGTAGCAAAATGATTGTGGCGTTTTTTGTTGCTTTTATAGCTCAAAAAGCGGTCCCCGTTTTATTTAGCTGGCTTGATAGCAAGGGAGGTGCCAAGTAATGAGCTTTGTTTATTTTTTAATATCGGTTGTTATGTTTGGCGCGTGCTTACACCATGCCAACGAAATGAGCGGCAAGACGCCCAAGGGGCTAATTATTAGATTGGTTTGCATTATGGTTGGCGACCTGGCTTTTGGCCTTATTGCGCTATATCAAAAGGGCCCTGACATTTACATGATTTTTGGCTCAATCTTTATTTTTGGGTTAATTCTTTGGTTTACATGCGAGAGGCGACATATCAGACGCGGAGGGCAAGAATGGCACCCGCACAATTAGCCGCCGCAATTGGTTGCACGCCGGAGCGCGCCGCCAAGTGGTTGCCGCATATCCTGGAAGCAATGGCCAAGTTTGGCATAACAACCATTAACGAGCAGGCAACATTTTTGGCCCAGGTAGCGCATGAGAGTGCGCGCCTTTCCAGGCTTGAGGAAAATTTGAATTATAGCGCCGACGGCCTGGCCTCAAACTGGCCAGCTCGGTACCGCGACAAGGCGACCGGCAAACCAAACCAATTGGCCTTGTTGCTACACCGCAGACCCCAGGCAATCGCCAATAATTGCTATGCCAACCGCATGGGCAACGGCGACGTGGCCAGCGGCGACGGCTGGAAGTATCGCGGGCGCGGTCCAATTCAAATAACGGGGCGGTCCAATTATGAGCGTTGCGGCAAGGACATTGGCGTGCCGTTGCTCAGCAATCCCGACCTATTGCTGGAACCTCGCGCGGGTGCGCTAAGCGCGGCCTGGTTTTGGAGCCAGGCGGGGCTTGATAAATACGACGACGACCAGGACATGGTTGCCGAAACCAAAATTATTAACGGCGGCACCAACGGCCTGGCAGAGCGCCAGGCGCTTTTTAAGGTGGCGCTGGCCGCATTAAACGAGGGTAAAACATGATTAGTAATTTATTTAAAACTATCTCGCAAAAGTATTTATTTGAGGCCAAAATCTTTGCGCTGATAGGCCTAGCGCTCGTTATTTCGGTTGCGTTGGTGCAAGCGTATGGCTGGGCCTACAAAAACGGCGTAAACGCCGAGCGCGTGGCCTGGCAGACCAGCCAAAACCTGGCGCTTGCCGAAGCCAACAAAAAGCTATTTGACGCCGAGGAGCAAGCGCGGGTAAACGAGCATTTGCACGCGGTCCAGTTAAATGCCATTTCCAACACCTACCAGGAAAAACTCACAAATGAAAAACAACGCCACGACAGTATTGTTGCTAGTTTGCGCGCTGGCAATCTCAGCTTGCGCGACAAATACGCCACGCCAGGTAACGCCGCCCCAGGTGCAACCCTCAGCTCCGAAGCTAGCCCCGCCGACGGCGGACGTGATGCAACCGCGGGAGCCAAACTTTCTCAGCCGCTTGCTGAATTTCTTATCGGATTGACGATTGAGGCGGACGGGGTGGTTGAGCAGTTGACGGCATGCCAGGCGGAGCTCCTGGCCACGCACGCCGCTTGTAAGACGTTTAATTAAAAAAGCCCGCGTTATGCGGGCCATTTATTCTCAGCTTCTACCATGCGAGCCGGTTAATTTTTGCAATCGGTTAACAAGCCTTAGCCTTACGAAATCGTCAATGCTTTGGCTTGAGTAGCCGCCGGTAATATCCCTTATGAAATCGGCCCCAATTCCAGCTTGCATTTTATGCAAGACATTTTCGCACTCAGCCAATGAGTATTTGCCGATTTTGGCCGAGGCCCTTTTTTTCATTGTTGTTAAAGCTGAGGTTTGCATTTTTAAAGCTCCCGGCTTGATTGTTCAAATTTTAAAATTGTTAATTTCCGAAATATCGCAATTTAAAAACAATGCGATAAATTGCTTTGCTTCACTTGCTGAGTTGAATTTTGTTTTTTTAAACAACAGCCGGCCGGTTTTTTTACTCCGGCCTAAATGCTCGGAAACCTGATAAGGCAAGCCGCTCCATGCGTCAGAATAGGGAGATTTTCCGTCGTATGAAATGATTTTTTTTGTTTCTGCATTTTGATATTTCATTTTTAAGCCCCGGTTGCGTTGTTGATGATTAGCACTATACCGACGGCGGAATAGTAAAGCAAGTGTTTTTTGTAATTATTTTCAAATAAAAAAGCCCGCACGGCGCGGGCTTAATTCTAAAATGGTATATCGTCCTCGAAATCGTCAAAACTGCCGCTGGCCGGAGCTGGCGCCCGCTGGGTAGTTTGTGCCGGCGGTTTTGAATAGGTTGGATTATCAGCGGCGCCGCCTCGCTCCGGGCGGTCGTCGTTGCCGCCGCTATCTCGCCCACCAAGCATTTGCATGCTATCCGCAATAATTTCCGTTGTATAGCGGTCGTTGCCGTCCTTATCCTGCCATTTGCGCGTTTGCAAACGCCCCTCAATATAAACCGGCCGGCCCTTTTTCAAATACTCGCCGGCAATCTCGGCAAGTTTGCGATACATAACAATATTGTGCCACTCGGTCCGCTCCTGCTTTGCGCCTTGCTTGTCTTTCCAGCTATCCGTTGTGGCAATGCTGAAATTACAAACCGCGTCGCCGTTTGGCATAAATTTAACCTCAGGGTCCCGCCCCAGGTTGCCCACTAATATAACCTTGTTAACGCTTGCCATTATTCTTTTACCCCTTTCATCATTCTAAGCGTGCGAGGTGCCGGCGAGATTACCGGCTTGCCTGGCAACACCCAGGTTGGCCCAATTTTTTTGGCGCCCTTAATGCGATTTTCCGCGCACAATACCCGCACCCGTCGCTCGCTAATTTTTAACAGCGTTGCCGCTTCTTTTACTGAAATCATTTTTTTAAGCTCCATAAATTAACTGGCCGCACTTTTAACGGCGGCCAATGTATTACTTTTTTGAAACGTGCTCATGCTGGCAACCATTGCAACGGCTATCAGTTGCAACCTGGTCGTACTGGCAAACGCGGGTAAAAATGTAAGGCCAAAATACGCGGCCGCCTGAGTGCTCGACGTGCGACGATTTGCAACGGTGCGGAGCCCTGGAGGAGTGGCAACCGTAAACGCTCGGCTTAGGCATGCTATAAGGTATTCTCATGGCTTAGCTTTCAATGCGCGGATTTTATCAACTGCCAAAACGCAATAAGCATTATTACTAACTTCTTCAACAGCATTCGCACACCGCTCAATCACTTCATCATCATGCCGCGCAAGTGATTGTGCTGGGGTTGAGGCGAGTGCTTTCCTGATAATTTCAGGCGTATCGTGTGCTGAATCAATACCTTTTAATGATTCATCAGGCATACGGATATAGCCAAATTCAACGCCATTACGGATAAATTCATCAGCGTGTTCCAAAGCCTTACGCAAATCATTGTTAATTGCTTGAAGTTCATCTATGGTATTTGCCTGATTTAGATTTAAGCCATGAAAATAATCACGTTGTTTTGTTAACTCAGCAATCTCACTCGCTTGTCTTTCAATCAGCTTTGATTGGTATGGTGGGGTTGCGAATAAGTGAATGTCAACATTGCGCGGTATGCTTTTAATCTTGAAACTATCCATCGGTTCAAGCCGATACTCGTCATATTCATT
>Ga0208114_1000070_pt1 | contig 25658 bp, 18 predicted proteins | sample LakWasMeta2_LOW4_2_FD_183854 | JGI IMG/M metagenome (GOLD analysis project Ga0208114, IMG submission 183854) | Freshwater sediment methanotrophic microbial communities from Lake Washington under simulated oxygen tension - Sediment Metagenome... | ecosystem: Environmental > Aquatic > Freshwater >... | reverse complement strand
GCCTAAAGTTCCTTTAAAGACAAGAAAAACGTCTTCCTATACAATTTTGCATAAAAAAACCTCTCATTATTTGAGAGGTTTTTTGTTGGTCTACAAGGATTCGCTTTGACTTTATTCAAGTTTTTTAATACTCTAAAAACAAGTCGAAAAACAGCAAAAAACATAATAAACACAGTGCTTTACAGTTTTATGAAAATAAGTTAGATAAAGTCAGACATAAATAAACAAAATAAATGTCGGCAAATAGTTGGAAAAATATTAACTTAGCACTAAATAAATGAAGCTATGAAAGTACGATATTTTGTCATTAAAGGTAAAAACCAATTTCCCCCTATTTATATGAGATTTTGGAACGGTCGTCAATTCGACCAAAAGTCAAAAACAGGCTTATCTGTAAATATTGATAATTGGAACAATGCAAAACAACAAGTAAGAGCAAAAGCAGACGAAACCCAAAAAGATTTTATAAATAACAAATTGAGGGATTTAGAAAAATATGTTATTGAGACTTATAACATTGAATACAATTCAAAGCAGCATATAGGCAAAGACTGGCTAAAAACAAAAATAGAAATGTTTTTTGGTCGTGCTTCAACTGATGAGCAATACAAAATATATTATATTGATTGGATAGCTAAATTTATTAATGAAGCTCCGAAGCGACTTTATAAAGGAAAACCAATCAACCAAAAGACAATACAGCAGTATTCCGTTACTCAAAAGAAGTTGCAAGCCTTTGAAGATGTCCAAAATACAAAAATAAGGTTTGAGGAAGTCGATTTGCATTTTTATAGAAATTTTGTTGATTACTGCCGAACTGTTGAACGTTTGGGCGACAACTCTATATCAGGGCATATTAAAAATATTAAAATGTGGTGCAAAAACATTGAAATTGATGGCTTACCAATAAATTTACAATATAAACACTCTGAATTTTCAGCAATAAAAACTGAAACCATAGACGTTTATCTAACAGACACAGAAATAAACAAAATATATAACCACGACTTCAAAACTGATTTAAGGCTTTCTAATGCTAGAAATCATTTTATTTTTGGCTTACGTACTGGCTTAAGAGTATCGGACTTTTTGAAGTTGGAAGAAAAACACATCGGCGAAAAGTACATCACATTAACAACCAAAAAGACAAAACAAAAAGTAGTTATTCCAATACACAAACAAGTCAAATCTATTATTGAACGAAATAACGAGGAACTACCTACTCCACTATCCGACCAAAAGTTTAATGAATATATCAAGGAAGTTTGTGAGGCAGTTGGCATAACTCAAAAGGTAGAGGGTGCTAAAATTTCAAAAATAGTTTTACAAGAAAAAACAGAAACCACACCCGAAGTGGCTATTTATAGAAAAGAAACTGGAGTATTTAGAAAATGTGAACTCGTATCTTCACATACTTGTAGGCGATCATTTGCTACTAATCTTTATGGCAAACTACCCAATAAAGTTATTATGGCAATTACAGGACACACCACAGAAACACAATTTTTAAGCTATATCAAAACTACTAACGAAGAATTTGCCGAAATACTGGGCGACCTTTGGCACAAGGAAAACACCAATGAACCAACCGAAAATAATAATTTGAAAGTGGTTAAGTAAGATAAAGTTTATTACATTTAAAGTTTAATTTTATATTTATAATATATGGATTTTTCACACTTTGAATGTTTTTGTAGTAATTTGAGAAATAACTCTAATTTAGAAAGAGATACAGTTGAATTTAATGCTTGTCATATTAATCAGATATCAAAATTGGTTAAAAAAGAAGTAAATTATGAATTGAGTAATATCAACTGTGATAAAAGCTATTTTTTAAATTATCATTTAACAGAAATTGGAACATCAGATCAATATGAAAATTTTATTAGTGAATCATTTAATGCAAAATTAATTAAATATAACACAACCTTCGAAGATATTCTCAACAAGCAAGTAAAGGATATTTATTTTAATGAAATATTAAATACTGTTTATTATAAAATCTCTGATTCAAATCCCTATAAAGAATCAGCTAAAATTATTCAACAAGAGTTAAATGATTTTGTCATATCTTATTTTAGATTTGATATGATCAATTTTATAGAGACAAAAATATCCATATTCAAATTAGGCACAACCGTTTCATCAAAAAAACTTAAATGGATTGGTAAGCCATCGCAATTGGGCTTTATCATTCGACAACTAGTTGATATGGGATATATTGAAGCACCTTTAAGAAATACGGGTGAAATCAATTACACACAATTTGCAAAAAGAGTTATAACAACTTTTGATGTTGAAACAAAGGAAGATACTTTAATTAAGTATTTAAATTTTGATAGTGAAAAATCACAATCAATCATTAGAAAATTTGATGAAAATGGTTTTAATATACCTCATATAAATAGAATAAGTTAAAAGGTACTAGTACCTTCCAGTACCTTTACTAAAAAGCATCCTCCTTTACTTTGTTTCCAACAATAACAATAAAATCATTGTCACATGGAACAAAGTAAAAGCACACAAGTATATGGGGTAGACCCTGTAGAGTACAAAGAAAGCATCATGACTGATGTAAGAGCAGAATTCAAATCATTTGCTCAACATTTCCAACCCGTCAAACCTCCTGAGTATCTTACTCGTATAGAAGTTGCTGACATCCTCAAAGTGTCATTAGTGACAATTTCCGATTGGAATAAAAAGAAAATACTAAACCCCTATAGATTGGGAAATTTAATCCGCTACAAGCGCTCAGAAATAGAAGAGGCTTTAGTATGTATTAACACTAAAAATGTTAAATAACATTTTAGCATTAACTCTTTTTTTATCTAAAACCCACCATTTACCGTAAAACTAACGTTAAACTAACCCAAAAATGGAAAATTATCTATACCAATGTCAATATTGTGGCAAAGAATACAAACCAAATCGACGACACAAACAAATTTTTTGCAGCAACAGCTGCCGTACAAATTCTCACATCAGAAATAAAAAATTAAGATTACAAATACCCTCAAATACAACACCCGAAGTCAACAAACCCAACCAAATTGAAACGATGAGTTTACCTGGTGTTTTAAATGCTGCTGCTGGAACTGTCGCAGTAAATGTTCTAACAAACATTTTTACAAAAGAAGAAAACAAACCGGCAACTAAAAGGGACATAAAAGAAATTAAAAATCTCTTATCTGTTCAGCATCATCTCATAAAAAACTACCCGAATAGGTTCGATGGAGCAAGACCATTTTATGATATGGTAACTCAAAGTATAGTTTACATAAATAAATGAAACGATGGCGGAACAAAGAGACACAGGATTTATAAAGTTAAAAAGAACTATTCTAGAATGGGAATGGTATCAAGATAATAACACATCTCGAGTAATAATTCATTTGCTCCTAAAATCAAATTATACTGTCAAACAATGGCAGGGAAATACCATAAATCCGGGAGAATTAATCACTTCTATTGCTAACTTAGGGAAAGAACTAAATCTTTCAGTAGGTGAAATAAAATTGAGTTTAAAAAAATTAAAAAAAACGAATTATATAGCCATACAAAGTACCAACAGATTTACTAGTATAAAAATTTTAAAATCAGTTATTTACGACGAAATAATCCCCTCAAGCAACCAGCAAAATGACATACCAAGAACAAACGAAGAACAAACGAAGAACAAACAAATCACCACAACTAATAAAGTAAAGAAAGAAGAAGAAATGAAAGAAGGTATAGAACTTTTTAAAAATCAAATTTTCAAATTTTCAAAGTTATATTCACAAGAACATTTGGATACTTTTTATGACTACTGGAGCTCAATAAATAAGCAAACTGGGCGCCAAAAATTTGAAGAAAATAACTATTGGAATCTAGAAGAACGGCTAAAAATCTGGAAGATTCTAAATCCCAAAAAAGAAACTCAAACTTTTACAAAAAATAGATAGCTATGATACAAATACCAGAGAAATTAAAACCAGAAAACTTTATAATTAAACCCTTAGCACAAAATGATAATAATAAAATAATTAATACCCCTATAAAAATGCCCCTTAACCATTATACTATAACAGAAATTCGTAACTTATTTTATATTGAATATAAAACTATGTTTAAACGTGAATTCCAAATTACTGAAGATAGTAATTATCTTCTTAGCACTATTCTTTGCTACTTTTTTAAAGATATACACTTTTTTAACTCCCCATATTTAATAATCCCAAAGGGTACTACTCCTTCATTTGACAAAGGTTTATTAGTTATAGGTGATTTTGGAATTGGTAAAACAAGTATTCTTTTAACTTTAGAACAAGTATTTAATAAGTATATAAATTATAATCCCCAACTTCATTTTAAAGCAATTACTGCTAATGAATTAGTAATTGAATATGAAAAAATAAAGACTGCTGAAGAAAAAGAAGATTTTTATAATAAATACCGAAGAGGGTTTAAATTTTTTGATGATGTTAAAAAAGAAGACTATGCTTCAAATTTTGGAAAAGTCAACTTGTTTGAAAAAATTTTATTTCTGAGAGATTTAAATCGTTCAAAAACTATAATTACCTGTAATTATGACTCTTCATATCCTAGTAATTTCGAGAAGGGACTTGACGAATTTGGGACAAGATACGGTGGACATATTTATGATCGTCTATTAGGTAACTTTAATTTTATTCAAGGCGGTGGAAATAGTCTTAGAGGATAATTTTCAAATCAAATTTTCTAAATCATAGTCGCTCAAAAATTCATCTTCTTTTCTAATTAATGGATCATACCAATCAACTTTATCATTAGCCCACACAATCCAATTTTTAAGTTCCTCATCTAACGAATTTTTTGCCAAAGCATTATCCTCAACAGTTTTGATATAATTACGAAGTTTAGTTGTCTTATCTAGCCTTTCTGCATTAGAAAGTAATTGTTTGAAATTCGATAGCTCTTTTTGTCTGTGTTCTTGAAATATCTTTTTTATTACCTCCTCTTTTTCTCGTTTTATTTTACTAATTCGACATTCTTCTTCCCATTCTTTTTTCTCTTTTGCATCAAGTTCTAGCTTAGCAACAATTTTGGGTATAAGATCTTCTAAAAGATATGTTTTACCATCTCTCCATTCTTGATGTTTATAACTTTCTCCTATTTGAAAAATAAATTCGCCTGTAGGGACATAGTCATAATCATAGTACTTCCTTGTTGAAATTACCCTCCTTGTTGCTTCTCTAAGATACAATCTTATTTCAATACCATCAATATAAGCTACGGTTCCATTACTATATTTCCCTTTTTTAATAGAATGACCTCTATATTTTAATAACTTAATTAGAGTATCAAAAAATCTCAAAGCACGATCAAAATTATTTTTTTCCACTGATATTGGCAAAATATCATTGTTATCCTCATAACTTTTATTCTTACTTTTTCTATCCCAATACTGTTTTGTTTGAAATACTAATATATCTGGTTTAATGAGCCTAACAGGAACAAGAATAGGTGCTTTTGGATCATTTTGGATTTCTTTTGTTAATAGCATTAAAGGAGTAGGTTCAGGTATAATTTTAGTGATAATTTCAAATTTCTTTTTAAGAAGCTCAACTGTGTCATTACCCGTGTAATTTTCAGGAAGCTCTGTAATACGCAATGGTCTATCATACCTTACACTGATCCAATGAGAATAATCTGGCAAAGGAATTTGCATTTGTTCACATGCCTTTCTTATACCAAATCCTGAAATGCCATATTTTTTTGTAATAAACCCAAAGGTACTTTTCCAAACTAAATCATAGAGTTCTTCACGAGTAAATGTTACTTTTTCCATATTGATGATCGATTAAATCAATATAAATTTAAGAAATTTTATTTTTCATAACCGCAAGTTTTTACTATGTCCATTTCCTTGTCTAAAAAAACAGAATTTGGGATATGTTTTATATTAAATCATACTAATTAAAAACCGAAATGATTTATAATATTGATTTGGAAGGTGTGTTTAGGAAATTAATTCTAACACATTAGAATCTTATTCAAAATTAAGTGAACTCGATTTTTTTCATAGAATTGTCAAAATACCACTTATCTTAATCAGAAAGAAATTACTTTCTCCATTTTCACATCATCGTGTAAACGTGTTTTTATTTGGAACATTTGGGGAAATAGTATACATTTAAAGTTTAAAATTGATTTCACATTTTGAAATTAATATTGAACTTTTTCTATTAACAAGCTTTTCTAGAGATTTTACATATGAAACCCTTCAAAATGAATTTTCACATTTTTGAAATACATAATTATCCTTATTCTATTTTGACATCTAGGCTCGATAGCACTTTATTTGATGTCAAATTCATTGCAATGGTAAATACTCCACAATCGCTTTAATACATTATTACCATTATGAAACGGGCTCACTCCTATTTTGAAAACTTATAATGAAAAACTATGAAATACGCTTTTATCGGATACTCTTACCAATGGCTTGCTGCATCACTTCTGTTGGCTAAAATGGACGCCGAAAGAATCATAGATGAAATGGAAATTGAAGCTGTCGTCCAAAACAATTTTGATGACGTGCAAATCCGTAGCGCTAGTGAAAATTATTTTTTTCAGATCAAGGATATGGATGAGATGACCCTTGATAAACTGGCTGTTTCCAATAATGAAATTTCAATAAAAGGTAAAGCCCACAAGCTCTCGGATCAAAACAATATCATCATTTTTAAGCAGATTGAAATTATACCTAACTGCGAAATACTCGGGATGCCTGCTTATGATTTTTCTGGTGTATATATAATGTCAATGAGTCGTACAAATATAATTTCACACATTTATGAATTATATGCCTTGGATGAAAACAGAAAAAATATAATTGAATACTTCTTCAATGACAAACTCGACCAGAGAATATTAAAAATTTCAAGAGAGCAGCTCCCTTCTATAGCATTCTATAACACAGAGCTTTTGGAACCTACTGTCGATGTTGCACGCGAGCGTCTTTCGGTGGAAAATATCCTGCTGATTGAAGGAAAGCCAGGTGTTGGAAAAAGCCATTTTGTCAAGACAATTGCGGATCAGTACCCAAATAATCTCCTATATCGCTTTTGGACTTCAAGTCAGGACAAAGACTATGATAAGCGCCTGAAATATGAAAACTTCCTAAGTGAACTCTCAAAAAAGCTTTTTGATGATTACCGCATCCGGAACGAAAATGAAATTCTGCAACGGCTAAAACAAAAACAAATGACCATTATTATTGATGGTCTTGATCATGTCGAAAATTATAACAGAACCGATTTAGAAAAATTTATTGCCTTTATCAATAAACTTCAGAAAAGCTCCAAGACTATTATTCTGAGCCGTCCACTTCAGAGGGGACTAATGTGGGAGAAATATATTTTAGGAAATTGGAATTTGGAACAGACTGGCAAAGTGCTCAATGAATTATACCATATATCAGAGTATAGTATTGCTCGCAAAATTTTCACCCTCACAGACGGCTATCCAATTCTGATAAAGTATATTGCAGAGCACTACAAAAAAGAAAAAAGCATCCCAGACTATGAAAAATTCGACAGTATCGACAATTACTATAAACAGCTCATTACCAATGAAAAAGGCAAGCAAGCCTTAGCTATTTTTATGTGTTCCCACACTTATATCATGCGCTCTGAACTTGATCTTTTTCTTGATGAAGACCTATCTGGCTTAGTTACTGAATTTATTGAAGAACATCCCTATTTATTTGAAATACGCCTGAACAGGATTGCGCTTTTTCATGATAGCCTTGTCACTTATCTGAGAAAATTAAACATCAATTACTCCCGAACTCAGGAAAAAATCAACAGCAGGGTCTACAATTCCATAATGGCGGGTGAGAAAAGATTCATGTCAAGATTGGGTTTTTACAGCCTCTCCGATTTTCAAAAAAACAGCATTACTAAAAAGTATATTTCCATCGCGTTGTTCAAAGACCTAATCTCAGAGGTTATCGATGTTGAAGCAATACAGTCCTTTTATTTTCAGATTAGGGAAAATCTCTCTTATATGGATCCCGACGATATGGAAATTATACATTTTTATGACTTCTCCCTGATCCTAAATATGATCCAAAGGGATCACTTCTCTACGCTGGACGCATTAAATTATACGTACCTAAAAGGGCTAATTTATAATGGCTATACTGAAGAGGATATAACCAGTGACGGTTATTTATTTGGAATGCTTTATTACCTCAAAACCAATAACGCATCACTGATTTTAAATCTTATGGCTTCACAGCATTATAATACCGACTATTTTTACCGCGAACTTGACAAAGATATCAAAGAAGAGAAGACTTTTTTTAGCAAACATAGTAAAGTCCTGTCAGCTTCCCGAATTCAAGAACTTTTAAAAAAAACAAACTCCTTTGATCTGCAGGATCTTATCACCAATATAATGCAGAACCTTTATATACATCAGACAAAAACCGGTAAGTTTAAGAATTTATTCAACGCTATAGATAATTATATGAATGGTGATATGGCTTTGGGCAGGGAAATTTTAGAAGAATTCATCTCATTTTACGAGATCGAAGATTTCAAAGCCCTGTGGATGCTCAAAGCTGCAAAAAAATATTTGTATGCCGTTGGTATGAATCCTCAGACTAGCGATTATAAATGTTTGTCCCTTCATCATTTTATTCTAAAAAATAAAAATAAAGGCAGTTTTGATCTCAGAGGTATAGTACATAATTACATACGACTAGCACTGCATGAACAAAGAAAAATCAATATTGCTGAAATCGGCATTTTCTGGTGTAAATATTACAACCGGAAGGACTATTCCCTGTACGGCCTTGATGTAAGTTTAAAATTATTTCAGGACAAAGATTTTGTCGATCCGCTCCATTCCATTGGGCTAATTGGCCATGTACAGCATATTTCAGAAAAAGGCTATCACCACCTGCTTGCTTCATATATCAGGCTACACCCTCCGGGAATAATCCATTTTATAAGTGAAAATTTTGATGTAATGGATCTCACTATCTCATGGCTGGATCTACCTACCAGCTACATAAATATGCTACCAGATCATCTTTTTCAATACGCCCTTAAGGAAATTCTAAGAAGACACAATTATAATAAGGAGATTGATTTTAGAGATATAGCCAATGTACTGGATTCAGTTAGGGCAGAGGAATTGAAGGCTGTACTGGCAATGCTTAAGTATAAGATACGAGTTGAGGAAAAGAGACCGGAGATAAAAATACTCAAAAGTAGATCTATTAATTTTGTGACTTTTCCACAGGACAAAATTACAGCAAAAATAAGAAACAACAGTACCAAGCGCTACAAACAGGGAATCCTAAAAAAAGAAGATGAAAAACTAATTCAAGAAAAAGCCCTTCAATCTTATCAGGTTGCTGGCTTTGCAAATGGAAATTATTCAGCCCTGGCAGATTCGGATATTTTTAAGCTTTTCTCAAGAGAAGACATTAGGAAGAATATAAAGCTGATTCTATACAATGCTATGATGGGTAAGATGGAAAGCCTTTCTTCTTTTTATGATGTATATCTATATCCGGGCAATCTGCTAAAAATTGTAGATGATAATGAAATAGAAATTGACTACGGCCATTTTTTCAAAAGCTTTACTTCATTTTTAGAACTCTCATTATTCGATACAGTACTCCACGATTAGCACAGCAATTTTAATACCGTAAAAAAATCAGCAAACACAACCCTTCAGATGACAACAGCTCCCTTAAAACAATATTATATTTCTTCCAGACCTAGACATCTGCGCTACATTTATTTTATAACAAAGGATTATCCCTACGAACAGCTTATCAAGCTCATGTCTAAAAACCAACTTTTTTGGGGAGGACGCTACAATCCGATAATTCCTGTTATAGATGGGGAAGTTTCTCCCCAATACAATTCAATGCTGCAGTATTATGATCCCGATTTCATCTTTTACACATCGGGTATTGATCTGGAATACATTAAAGGTTTAGCCCCCTATAATCCAAAAGAGTACTATATATTGGATGAACCTCAAATGCAAACCGAGATTACTGGAATTGACGGTCTTTATTTCCTTTCCCAGTTCAGCCACTTCAATAAAGTAATTTTACCGAGACAGTTATATTTGACCAATAATCCATTATTAAGCTACTATGAAATCAATTTTGGCATAGGTACAAATGTCAGTAATATGGATGTGGAACTCACTAAAAACTATCAGCAGATAGTGGTAACCACTGATAATTTTAACAATCTTCACGAAATAATCTATACAGATAAACCAATTAGCAAACTCCTTCTTGCCGAACATAATCTGATTAATGTCCTGCTTCGAAGCAATGAAAGGATATCCTATTTAGATGTAGAAATTATCATTGCCAAAGATGCCGGTACCACTGATGACCTGCTCTACTTTTGGAACAGAAAGCTTTACAGCTCTAAAACTGTCCTGTATATAACTATCGAGCAGCTGGAAATACTTAAAGGCGATAAATATTTTGGAGCTGTACTTTACGATTTTGGAAAGGAATACTTTAAAGTAGTTTCCGTGAGTCTAAGTGAGCAGGAAGTTCTGGATATAATAGAAAATGTATTCAAGCCCCTGAAACTGCCGGTAAGATTTAACTACACAACTGTTGATTCCTTCCCTTTTTCTATAATAGATGGTGCCGGAGCCAAATTTGTAGGTAATGAGGAACAGATCACAAATCAACTTCTTATTTCTGAAAAAGGACTCTTCCACCTTCCCAAGTTAAGTTTTACTGATAAAGTAAGCTTCTATCCCCAGAAATGGGCGGTAGATGTTGAAATAAGCAGGATTGAAACCTATACGAAGCCAATGCTGCGCTTCCCTTATACAACAAACACAAGATTGATCTCCAGGACACTTCCTGGCAGAATAACCAAAAACCGTAACATTTCATTGTATATTAACGGCAATGATGAATCAAGCATTGAGATAAGTATTCCATATACAAGAGAAATCATACACCAGCTCATAACAGCTCCTGTTATTGATGGTAAGATAAAAGAAACTACATTAAAGGATATCCGATCCAATGATACCGGAAATAAACTGGCAGCTTTTATCAAGGTATTCTGTAACAACTTTCATGATATTAACGAATTCTTTACCGATATCTTTTGGATTGAAACCTTTGAATATCTTATTAAGAATAATAAGCAGGCAGGTGATGCCATAAATTTCAGCCAGCTCAAAGCGCGCTGTATTGAAAAGCTGAAGGAAAAAGGAATAGCGCTCAAAGATAGAAATGAGAGCAATGAAAATGAAGAAAATCTCGAATTTGGACTAAAAGAAACACTTGAGCTTTTGTGTTCTTATCAGGTATTTTTTAAAGGATTTAATCTCAAATGCAAGAACTGTTCTTCAACATTCTGGTACCACATTAATGACATTGCAGAAAATGTGAAATGTAAAGGCTGCCTACACGAAGTTACATTGCCAGTAGAGTCTAATTTCTATTATAAGATTAATGACCTGATCAAGAATAATATGTTCCATACTAAAGATATTAGGGATGGAAACCTTACTGTGATACGCACACTAATCAGCCTTAAAAATCAAAGCAGGATAGATTTTTGTTACCTACCACAGATTAATATTCTGAAAAATTACAGGAGTCAGAAACCTTATACGGATCTTGATATTGTCTGTATTGTAGACGGAAAATTTTTCATAGGCGAAGCCAAACATACTAGCACTGCTTTCTTTGAAAAAAATTCGGAAAAACTCACATGCCTCGATATTCTAGCAGAAATAGCGCAGGAAATCTTTCCTGATACAATAGTGCTTTCCTGTTACGAAAACCCTCATAGAAAGCTGGAAAAGGCCAGGGATACCCTAGCAGGAAAATTATTTAAATTACCTTATCAGCCTAAGATTCAAATTAAACTGCTTAGCAGCCCTGATTTATTTGCTGTTGGTAATTATAGGTACTTTCTCCATTAGAATTATCAGGCAGAATTTATCCTAAATTTACACAGATTTAATACCATTATACCATCATCATTATATGGAGCCAGAATTTCTTAAACTCATTAAGACAAACCAAGATACATACTATGTCAATAGGGGGTTTTATTATCAGTACTTAACGGTACTTCAAAAATGGATTCGGCATTACATCAGCGGCAGCAATATTACTATTTTTACTGAAGTTGGAAATGACATTAAGGAAGTCGGGCAGAATCTGGTCTATACTCAGGTGAAATGTTATAAGGCTCCTTTCAGTTTTCAAAACAGTATTCTAAAAAAAGAAATCTTCACTTTTTTTGTGCAGTACCTTGAGGAAAAAGAAACTAATCCTGAACTAGAATTTCAATTTTTCACCAATACATCGCTTACCAAAAACGAAACCCTTCTTGCGGCTTGGATTAATTCACAGCCTCTTGCGGAAAGTGATCTGCATAGTCAGTGTTGCAAAATAATTAAGGAAATTTTAAAAAAGGAGCTCAAAGGATTACGCACAGTAAGATTAAACGACAAAAGAAAGACAGAAGAGGAAAAACTTGAAATAAAAACTGGCTTTAAAGAAATTATTGCGCAACTTGATATACAAGGCCTACTTGATGATTTTGTGAGCAGTATACAATGGTTTTTTGGGGAGGAAACACCTTCTGAAAGTATTACTACTCTGCATAATGCTGTTCTTGAAGATTTAAAACATGAAAAATTTGGGGGACGCCCAAACAAAATGTTACTCGAAGCACTGCTTTCAGAAATCTGTCGCTGCTCTCAATTAGAGAAAAGTGAAAACAGAAAAGTGGATAACAGAATGATGGTAACTATTTTATCCCGAAAAGATGACGAAATCAATAGTTTCATAAACGAATCTCTTATAAAGCTTCTCGATGTGAGGTTTTTTGCTTTGGAGGAAAAAGTTGCACAGGTAAAACAGACAGTAGAACTACATCGAGATATACTTGCAGAACATGCTACACACCTAACATTACTAGGCGATGCAGTAAAACCAAAGAATCATTCACTTGCCCATGATCTTACTTTAATCCCATACGTAAATAGTAACGATGCCATTGGAAGAGCCAATGATCTGCTACAATTAAACGAGTTGCTTAAGGAAAATAGATGTGTAAGCTTATCCGGTGTTGGAGGTATTGGAAAAAGTACCCTGGCTAAGTTATATGCAAATAATTATCGAAATGAATATAATCACCTCTTATGGATAGACGCTGAAACAGGAATATATGAAAGCCTCGTTCTTAACGAAACCCTGATTCATAATCTCTCTGTAAGTCATGATGAAACTCCACGTAATAAATTTCAGGAAATTATTCATAAACTCAATAGTATTCAAGGAAAAGGACTTCTCATTATAAACGATCTTGTCAGCGATGAAAAAGACATTCTAGACCAGCTAATTAGCCTGTATAACTGGCACATTATTCTTACCTCTCGATTTCGGATAGATGCGGGCATTACATGGGAGGTTAAACCACTTTCCTTTGAACACGCCTTCCAGCTCTATCGTAAATTCGAACCTAACAGGGTCGCTGATGAAAGTACCTTTAAGCAATTCTTCGACCTTATAGAATACAATACTTTGACCATTGTGCTTGCTGCTAAAACAATACATCTTAGCTTTGAACTAACGCTGGAAATATTTTTAGATTATCTTAGGGATCAGTGTCTAGATGATGAAGATGTGAAAGTAGATATAGAACTGGGAAGCACAAGTATAAGTCTTCTTAATATATTGCAAAAGACTTTTAGCTTAAAAAAGCTTGACTCTGATGAGCGCTACTTTATGGAGTTTTTTGCTCTGCTTCCCGCGGAAGGTATTACCATGCAGGATCTTGTAGTGTGGTACGGTAAAGAATCTGAAAAAAACAACAAGTCATCATTTACAAAGGCAGTAAACCTGCTGCATAAAAAAGGTTTAATTACACGCACCGACAGCCAGATTAAAATGGATATGATATTTCAGGAGTCGGTTTTATATCAGCTACGTAAAGATAAGAACTCTTTTATATCCCAAATGTTCCACGTACCTTTCCTTACCGCACGCCTTCGAGAGGGTGCTGACGGTAATCCAGGACAAGCGGTGCATTTTGTCAAATATGCCCTATCATTTGTAAAAAAAATCAAAGAAGAGTACAGAGCTCCAATTTATCATCCTATGCTACTCTTGGAGAATGAAATGCTCAACATTCTGAACTGGCTTCAAAATTCTAAAGACCTTATTAAAAAATGGGAAGACCTCACTTCAAGGGCACTTACATATTTGGCTCCTGATGACTTCCAGTTAGGGGTTATCTATCACAACTATGGCCTTGCACTTGCTGGCATTGATAAGCGAGAAGAAGCTGTGGAATACTTTGATAAGTCCATAATCATTTTCAAATCAGAACAAGGGCAGAGGCATGCATCCCATTTGATAAACATGATCTGTAATAAGGCTCATCTTTATTTACAGCTCGATGATCTACAAAGCTTTAAGGACACATTTCAGGAAATAACCGATTTAAGAAACCAACACAATCTTTGGCACGATTCAACCATGCCTATTCAGTGCCATCTTTTAGGAACTGCTAACAAAAAATATGAAGATTTTACAGAAGCAAAAAAAATGTTTTCAATTGCAATAAATGCACACAAGGAATTACCTTTAGAAAACAGAAATGATCTCAATTTAGTGGTTTATCTATGTGATTTAGCCTTTTGTTTCCTGATCGATAAAGAAATTGAACTTGCTGAGAAAGCAGCTATCTCCTCTGTTAATATATTAGACCGGCTAAAAGTAGGCTCTGGAAAGCATTTAAAAATTGTTGTCGAAATAATGATCTGTGTTACGGATTTCAAAGGGGAATCAGAGATGAGTAGTAAGTTAAAAGAGACCCTTCGGAATTTAAGTGTCTAAGGTTCTTTTTTTTTACACATTTCGATACTAAATTGTGTAATTTTTAGGAAGTTTTGTAATAAGCAATAGTCTATCATTTCTTAAACTTATCCAATGAGAATTATCGGGTAATGGTATTTGCATTTGTTCGCTAGCCTTTCTTATACCAAAACCTGATATGCCATATTTCTTTGTTATAACCCCAAAAGTGCTTTTCCAAACTAAATCATAGAGTTCTTCACGAGTAAATGTTACTTTTTCCATATTTATTGATTTATAAAAATCAATATGAAATTAAGAAAATATATTTAAAAACTAGGTGATTGTATTTCAATATTATTGAGATATTAATAGAGCAAGTTATCTTTTTTGATAAAAAAATATTGTAATGATCATATTTATTGGCTAGAATTCTATTTAAATTTTAAGTTGATTAAGTATTTATTTAATTCATCCATTTTATCCATTTCGCAAAATGGTTTAGTCGTCAAAAATGAAGTTATCATCAATTTTGAAAACTGCAATGATGTATAAACATCTTCAAGAGTAATTATTGTTGAACCTCCGTGACTAATTGCAGATCTTTTTTGATAAATTTCTTTTAATAATTTTACAATCTGAATTCTTTCGTCTTTATCATCAGCGATGATGAAAGCTATAGATTCACTTAATTGACTAACTATTGAAAGAGTTACAAAGACTTTTTCATTAAATTGTAACATACCCTCAATTGCAAAAACAAATTGAATTAACGATTTTGATAAGTCAATCTCATGTATCGCTTTGCCAATCCATTCGATAGAATTTATTAACCTTTTCTCAATTTCTGTTTTATTTGATTTTGAAATTATTTTCCATATCTTATCATGTCCATTTGATTCGTCCACAAAATATGAACTATCTATTTTCACTGGCAATGCAATATGATTTGTTCCATTAAAGCCAATTCCATTATCATTACAAATAACAACATTAGTTGATCTCCAACCTCTATAATTAAGTATTCCAATAGTTCTTTCATGTTTTAAATCTGCAATCATATAACTAAAAACATTTTCGAATGTTTCGCATAATTTGTTAGCAATTTCTACTGCTTTTGCGTTTTCTCGTGCCTTTACTTTTATGCCAATTAATAAGTTTGAGCGCCTATTACTTAGAAATAAATCAAGATTAAGTGCTGGGTATTTTTCCTTAATAATATTTTCAGCTAAATCATAATTGTAAACTATAAATTCTCCAAATTCAATTGTAGGTAGTTCCGAAGTTGCTCCATATAACTCATAAAATAATTCGCTTTCTTGTAGTTCCTTTTCCAAAAAAAAAGAAAACAATTTGACTAAATCATTTTCTAAACATCTTCTATTTTCTGACTTTAATATTCTAATTAGATTTACAAGCTCACTTTCAAATTTTTTTAAAGTCCAAGTTTGTGAAATTTCTTTTTTTGTTTTATAAAGAATAATTAAAATATTTTCAAATTTTTGAACTTTTTCATTACCTATAAACGAGATATTAGATGCGCCAATACCAAATGATTTTTTAGCAATATTGTCTGGATCTGAAAAAAGAGAACTAACCTCTGAAATTTCTAGTAGATCATTTATAATTTTAATTTCATTTTCGTTTTTCATAGTTTAACAAATAACTTACCAATGAATATAGATTTGGTTTATATATCAAATCAATTAAACTTAATTTTTTTGCTTATAAGAACACTGAAATTCATTTTTGAAAGTGTATTTCAGTGTTATGAGTTGATTAAAAATTGATACTTTAAAATCCGGATAAAACTTATTTAATCAATTACTTTGGCTTGTTTTTTAGTTCGATTTTACTTTTTATAAACTCGAACATTGGTCTAAAAACTTCAAAGTGTTCTTTATCTAGCGTTGGTACTATACTTTTAGCAAAATCAGTTTTTCGTTTATCTCTAAACTCTAAAATTGTTCCTCCTCCAATTACTGGAATTTCTTTAAAAAACTCGTGTGTTTTTGGGTCTCCATAAAACAAATTTTCAATTTCTAATTCTGATTCGTTCAAAAAGGTTTCTTTAGTTTCCTTGTTTTTAATAACTTGTTTTTCAATGATTTCAATTTGAGGAACCGGCAACAATATTGCATAACTATTCTTGTCTTTTATTTTTTTTGCCAAGCCTTTATATGGATCATCTTCTAAAAGAGCATCCATTGGGATTGAGTTCCATTCATTATAGGCTTCATCAAAATCAAATAAACCAAACATTGTATTACCACCTAATTCTTTTAGTATTCTTTCGTCTTGAAGCAACATTCTTAAATAAACACAACCAAAAGCAAAAATTATTTTAAAAGGTATTGGTTCTTCATAAAGTTTATTCCAAGCGATGTTTAATATAATTGGATCTGTGCTGCCTTCTGTAAAAAGAATGGGGTTGTCCTCTGCATTAATTGTATGTATAATACTTAATATCTGTTCATTCTCTGTAAACCTTATTATTTTAGACGATAATTGTTCTATTGCATATGATTTATTGACTTGATGACATTTTAAATCACCATTTATAAATCGAAATAAGTTTATATTTCTTTTTTTATGTGGAATTAGAGTAACAGCACTGTGACTTGTCATTAATACGTGATTACTAATTGACTGTTGTTCCGTAATTTCAAAGATTTGTTTCAAAAAATCAAACTGCCATTCTGGATGTAAAAAAGAATCTGGTTCATCTAAAAGTGTGATGCAATTTCTATCTTTAAAAAGTTCCATTATAGAGTATATGTATACCGATTGAAACTGACCATCACTGAATTTATCAACTCCAATTTTGGTCCCATCTAAAAGTTCCAATTCTATAGAAATATCATCAAGCATTTCAATAGTTTTTAGATTATCAAAATCTCTAAAAACATCTTGTGCAGTAGCTCCTGAAAATTTATTTTGAAAATCTTCAATATCTAGATACATAATATATTCATCTTCATAATCATCTCTATAAATATAACCTTCATCACGAACTCTTCCCTTTTCTTCTAATTCACCCTTTTTGACACTACTTAATTTATCTAAGAACTCTAGTGTAATACCTTGGGCTTTCCAAAATCTTGTTTCAGATTCTACTGAATCTATATCATAACCTTTCTTTTTAGCATAAAAAGGACGTTTTAAGGTTATTTTTACTTGATTGTCTATAGTTTTTATACCAAGTTTATTTTCAATAAATTCTTTTGCTTTACATTCTTTTGGTTGTAATAAAAGCACACTTAACAATAATGCTTTATATTCCTTGCCAATACTTATAAATTTTCTTGTGTCTCCTTCGTTAGCTTCTTTTAAACTTTTTTTGAAATTATTTTCGTAAGTTTCTACTAATTCCGAGATTTTATTATTATGGCCGGAATAATAAATAAGTATGTTATCTGGAAGCAACACTCTTGCTATTTTCTTCACTTCTTTTTCGCTTTCGTCTATCCATTTACTCTCAGCCCATTTCCATTCTATAACAATTTCATTACCTTCTAATTCATATTTTAATATATAATCAAAATCGACCTCATAATCATCTTCAAAAAGATGCTTAAAAATTTCTAATATCGCTTCAAATAAATTTGATTTACCAGTACCATTTTTACCTACAAAAACATCAATAAAACTATCGCCATCAAAGTTTAAACTAAAATCTTTAAGGTTTTTATACTCGCTAATATAAATATGTTTAATTCTCATATTTATAAAGAATTATTAGTTTCAAAAACCTCCCTCAACGCACTTTGCATTAATTTCTCAGACTGTTCTTGGCTTTGTTTTACTTCTTTTTCTAAAACATCACACAAACCCATTAAAGCATTTACTTTCTCAACTATGGCTTTTTGTTCTTCAAAAGGGGGAAGTGGAATTATAAATGATCTCATTGTAAATAATGAAACATTTTTAATGGTTGTACCAGTAGCTGATTCAAAAGCATAATCTAAAAAGTATTTAGATTTCAAAAGTTGTCTAATGTAATACTTGTCGACACTCGTAAAAAGATTAAAATAGCAAGCACTTTTACCTAACATAACTTTTTCATTATTGTAGAATGCTGTATTTCCAATTGTCCCGTTAATTGAAACTAATATTGTCCTATCATTTAAATTCCTTTTATGTTTTAAAAATTCATCTTTTGAAACAGTTTTAGTACTTGATTTAATTTCAATTGCACCATCTGTTAAATTATTTCCATTTATAAAATGATAATCTCCATTTTGAGTATATTCGGGTGTACCGTGAATGCCATCTCCCAATAAATACTCTAAATCTTGTAATTGACACCATACCCAACCTTTAGGTAATACATAAGGAATTTCATCTTTAATTATTGGAGGCAAAGCCTTTTCCCTTTTTATTTTTTTGTCTTTGATGAGTTGTGCTTTCTCTTTTTGGATGCGTTTTAATAAAACAGTAGCATCTTCAATATTTGGGTTATTTGCTCGCCAATCTGTGGTAAGTTTACCTTGAACGGCTAATTGCAAAACCGTTTCTCTTAGCTTTTTAATATTATTTTTTTTATCAAAGAAAACAGGAAAATGTTCTTGTAAAAAAGCCCATTCTTTTTTGGTGTTATTGGTTGTAAGTTGGTTTAAAGCAGAGATAACAAATTTTTCTTTTAACTTGATACGCTCATCGGTTAATTGCTCTAATTGCTCCACTTCTTTGAACAAGGTTTCTACAACTTCTACGATTGCTTTTTGTTCTTCTAGTGGTGGGAGAGGAAACGGTATCATTTCCCACTTCCCTTTATTAATTATAGGGGTAGCTGAACCAGATGATTTATCTATTACAAACTTCTGAAAATATGGAGATTGACAAACAGTTTTTACATATATAACTGGAATAGAAATTGGTGTAACAGTGTTTATCTGTTGATTACAACTTACATCAATTTCATTGACATTACATTTACCTATACTTCCGCCAATACATACCATCATTAAGGAGTTCTGCGAAATTAGTCTTCCAATAGATAATCCTAATTCAGACAAACCTTCCTCCGGATATTTCATCATTAGATTTGAAATATGCGCTGGCCCAATAAAAGGAATGAAATTTCCAAAATTTTTATGATCTTTTGTAGGTGGTGTACTTCCTGTTTGAGTATATCCAGTATGACCTAATCTACACCAAATCCATTTTTTTGGCAATTCATAAGGAATTTCATCATAGATTATTGATGGTAGAGGTTTGTCTTTTTTAATTTTTTTATCCTTAATGAGAAGCTCTTTCTCTTTTTGGATCTGTTTTAATAAAGACGAAGCATTTTGTAAGTTAGGATTTTCTTCTCTCCATTTTCCAGTAAGTTTCCCTCGAATTGCTAATTGCAAAATCAATCCTTTTAATTCTTGAGCATTTTTTGGATGAAGTGTTAGTTCATTAAAATGTTTTAGTAAGTGCATATTATTTTAATGCTTCGGTTAATACATTAATAATCTCGTCTTGAATAGAAGAAATCTTCTTTTCGGTTTCTCTATATTTTTCTAAAAGCACTTCAGGACTTGCTAAATCATCAATTTCTTGGTGTGGATTTTTAATATCAAGGTTATACCCTCGTTTTTTAATCTCCTCAATAGAAACTTTCCAAGCATATTGGCTCTCTTCACGATTGTTCCACCATTCTTTTTCTAAATCAAACTCTTTAATGCTAATGGGTTTTGTTTTATTGTAGCTTACTACTCCATCTGGATAAGGGTGTTCAAAATACCAAACCTCTCTAGTTGGAGTTCCTTTTTCAAAAAACAATAAGTTGGTTTTAATGCCTGTATATGGATTGAAAACACCATTTGGTAAACGAACAATAGTATGTAAGTTACAACGCTCTAATAACTCTTCTTTTAGACGAGTTTTCATTCCTTCTCCAAATAAAGTGCCATCTGGTAATACAATAGCACAACGACCATTGTTTTTAAGCAACTTAATAATTAGTGCTAAAAATAAATCGGCAGTTTCTTTGGTTCTGAATTTTTGTGGAAAGTTGGTTTCTGTACCGTCTTCTTCTACACCACCAAAAGGGGGATTTGTTAAAATTATGTCTAACTTATCGTTTGATCCCCAATCTGCATAGGGTTTACTCAATAAATTATCTCTGCTTACTGCTGGCAAATCAAAACCGTGTAGCATTAAATTGGTAGTACACAATAAATGTGGTAGGGGTTTTTTCTCTATTCCACGAATGGATTTTTGCAATACATCCCGTTCGGCTATTGTTGTTACTTGCTTGCTTACATAGTCAATGGCACAGGTCAAGAATCCTCCTGTTCCACAAGCGGGATCTAAGACAGTTTCTCCCAATTGTGGGTCAATCATATCAACCATAAACTGTGTCACCGCTCTAGGGGTATAATATTCCCCAGAAGAACCCGCCGACTGTAACTCTTTTAAAATGGTTTCGTAAAGATCATTGAATAAGTGTCGTTCTGTTGTATTGTTAAAATCAATTTGATTAATCACGTTGATAACCTGACGGAATAAGGTTCCGTTTTTCATATAGTTATAGGTATCCTCAAACACTGAACGGATAATATTGGCTTGTGGACTGATTCTGATATCTAGTTCTTTTAGCGCAGGAAATAATTCATTGTTAATAAATTCCATTAATTTATCTCCTGTCAACCCTTCATCATCTGCCGCCCAATTTTGCCATTTTAAATGATCTGGTATTGGAGATTCATAATTGTCTATAGTAATGCTCCATTCTTCTTCTTTATCGGCAAATATTTTCATAAAAAGCATCCATACCATTTGCGATATGCGTTGTGCATCTCCATCTACTCCTGTGTCCTTACGCATAATATCGCGTATACCTTTTATGTTTGTTGTAATGTTACTCATTAAGTTGTTTTTATAATATCCTTTAATTCTTCAACGGTATAATAATCGTTGTTTTTATTTTTTCTATGTAGCATTCTATGGCAATTGGAACATACTAATGCTAAGTCCTTTAATTCAGTGATTCTTTCTCCTTTATTAATAGGTGTTTTATGGTGACATTCTATAAATCCATTCCCTAGTTCTGGATAGGTATTTGAAAAATCGAAGGTACAGCATTCGCATTTAGGATTCTTAATAGAAGATTTCTTTTTTTTAACTAACTCACTGTTTCTTTCTCGTAGTTTATGGAGCACCTCTTTATATTTCCCTTCTGCTGCTTCAAAATTATCTAAAACATCATCGGAGTAGTTTTCTGTAATTTCACTTTCATAATCATCGGAAACTTCTACTCTAAAATAAGGTTGAAATTCTTTCCAAATAATTTTTTGTATTTCCTCTTTTGAAATATTTTTATTTAAAAACTCTATTTTATAAGTGTGCCCTTGATTAACACGACCTAATTCAAATTGTTGTGGACGAACTAAATCCTTCGTTCTTGCTATTATTTTCATTTTTCTACCCCAACGATGGTTTGGAATTGTTTTAATGCAATCTCTTTCTTTATTATCAACGGGAGTCAACAGATGAGTGAAATAAAATTGATCATCAGTATTTAATTTTTGGAATAACACAACAATATCACCGATTTGTGGAATCATTGCATGTGTAGGTTGATGTACAAATGACGAAGACCAATGCAATATCATTTCATCTTTATCTTCATCAAAATAAGCCCAATTTTCTCCTCCTTCACGCTTTACATTACGAATCCACTGTATATCTTTATATGTAAACATTATGCAATATTGTATATTTCGTTTTCTAATTCTTTAATTGCAAGTTCAAAATCTTTTTGTTTTCCAAATGCTCTAACCAGTTCAACTGGTGATCCCATTTCGTTTAATGGTTTTATTTTAAGTATTGATCCCTGTTCAATTGAGACTATACCTTCTTGTTCGTATTTATCTAATAAACTGTTTAACACCTTTTGAGCTGTTTCACTGTACTTTATAAAATAATTACGTTTACGAACATTATTAGCACGTTCCTTTCTAGTTAAAGCTGGTTGATCAAAAGCAGTATGGCAGATTAAATCAAAGTCATCCAAATCTAAACCAACATCTTCACGCAGTGCTTCTAATAAAACACCGTGTTCTGCTAGTTCTTTTATTAGTTCTTCCTTCTTTTCAGAAGCATTCCACTTTTGAATAAAATCATCAAGGGAGGCAAACTCTTTTTCAATGTTCTTTTTCGAATAATCCTTTAATGACTCTGTAATTAATTTTCCATCCTTTCCATAATATTGCACACGTTCATTGACTACCGAAACGGGGATTTGATTCACATAATACTTCTTAACTTTTTCAACGTCGTCATCAATATCAATATTCGGCTTTTCAGGTCTTTTAGGAGAATCAGAACCGCCAGTGTCTATAGGAGGTTCATTAGGTGGGTCGGGTGGCACAATAGGTCCGCCAGGCGGTGGATCATAAATTTGAACAGGATCACCATCAAAATCAGGTCTTGCAAAATTATTGGTTGCTTTTCTAAAGTCCATAATAGTAAAATAGACTTTCCCTTCAGCTTCTCTTATGCGTGTCCCTCGTCCTATTATCTGTTTAAACTCTGTAACGGATTGAATATTGGACTCTAATACAATAAACTTTACCATTTTCGTATCGATTCCAGTTGTTAACATTTTTGAAGTTGTAGCAATAACTGGAAACCGTTCTTCTACATCAGTAAAATTATCTAACTCTTGCTTTCCAACTTCATCATCACCAGTAATTTTTACGCAATAATTCCAGTGCTTCGCTACTAAATCAGCATTTTCATTAATTAGAGCTTGACGCATTCTGTTTGCGTGATCAATATCTACACAAAAAACAATTGTTTTTGCAAAACGATCTGTAGCTTTTAAATATTCTGTGATTTTTTGAGCAACTACTTGTGTTCTTTCATCAATCGCTAATGTCCTGTCATAATCTTTTAAATTATAAATACGGTCTTCAATTTCATTTCCATATTTATCTAATAAACCAGCAGTTGGCCTCCAGCCTTCATCTACGTTCGTTGTAATTCGTACAACTTTATAAGGTGCTAAAAAGCCATCATCAATTCCTTGTTTTAAAGAATACGTATAGACTGGCTTTCCGAAATAATCCATATTGGAGACATCTTTTGTTTCTTTAGGAGTAGCAGTTAAACCTATTTGTGTAGCAGAACTAAAATATTCTAGAACATCCCTCCAAGCAGATGCTTCAGAGGCACTACCTCTATGACACTCATCGATAACGACTAAATCAAAAAAGTCTCGGCTAAATTCCTTATAAGCATTTTTTTCTTCATCAGTACTTGTTAATCCTTGGTATAATGCGAAGTAAATTTGATATGATTTGTCAATTTTCCTGTTTTTGATAATGTGCATAATATCATTACCAAAAGGGGAAAAATCGCCATTTTTAGTTTGAGTTAATAAAGCATTTCTATCGGCAAGAAATAATATTCGTTTTTTGACACCTGTTTTCCATAATCTCCAAATAATATTAAAAGCAGTATAGGTTTTACCTGTACCAGTAGCCATAACCAAAATTATTCGGTTTTGTCCTTTTGCAATCGCTTCTATAGTTCTATTGACTGCATTTTGTTGATAATAACGGGGATTCATCCCACTTTGATCAATGAAATAATCTTTTTCAACTATTTCTTTTGCTTCAGGCGTTTCAATTTCTGCGTGCTTTAAATACTTTTCCCATAATTCTTCGGGAGAAGGGAAATTATCTAAAGTAATTTCTTTTTCTAGTTCTCCAGATTGAATTGTTTTATCGTGAAATACAAACGAATCTCCATTTGAAGTAAAAACAAATGGAATTTGTAATATTTCGGAATATTCTATGGCTTGTTGCATCCCTGATCCAACAGGTTTTTTGTTGTCTTTTGCCTCAATGATAGCAATAGGAACATTTGATTTGTAATAAAGAATATAATCGGCTCTTTTGCTTTTACCTCTTGTATATAATTTCCCTTGTACAATAATTCGACCGTCTGTAAAAAAAACCTCTTCACGTACTTGCGTTCTCATATTCCAACCTGCTAGTATGATAGCTGGATTGATATACTTAGTACAAATATCTCTCTCTGATAAATCCTTTTTATTCATTTAGTTTTATAATGAATTGTTTTTTGCTAAGGTATTGAAAATAAATTCATACAGATTGCGGGAAACCTCAAAAGGGGTAAATTTTTTAATATTTTTTTCTTAATCATTAATAAAAATATGCTACTTATGGTATTCTATGTTTTCCAAATCAATTTTGTGATCTTAATGAATTGTCAATGTACCTCCAATTCCATTTAGAGTAAAATCATTTTCTATTACAAAAACCTCTTTATCAAGCATAACCTGATGATTTGGACCAAATATACATTAAAGTCAGAAATTTGAAGATTAGAAATGGTTGCACTGAAATCCGATAGAACTGATATAAAAATAGTAAAAATGAAAGCAGAAGCTGTATTTAATGTTGCCATTCATCTTTCGGATTATGAACTTCAAAGATTATATAATTTAATAACGGATAAGTTAAACTTAAAGACTAAAAATTTGAAGAAGAAACCACTACTTGCAGATGAAGATGTGGAGAACTTTATTTTGAAAACCGTATTTAATGTTAAGTTAAGTGATAAATAACGCTTGAAACTACTTTGCTCGCAATGAAATAAAAAATGCACTGTCGACACAATGTCGGCAAAATCTAAAAAGAAAAAGGTTTAAAATATTGAAAATCAATACTTTAAACCTTAATTATTGTTGGTCTACAAGGACTCGAACCTTGAAAGACTGCACCAAAAACAGTTGTGTTACCATTACACCATAGACCAATTCCATTGCTGTTAAGCGAGTGCA
>Ga0208114_1000066_pt1 | contig 26343 bp, 22 predicted proteins | sample LakWasMeta2_LOW4_2_FD_183854 | JGI IMG/M metagenome (GOLD analysis project Ga0208114, IMG submission 183854) | Freshwater sediment methanotrophic microbial communities from Lake Washington under simulated oxygen tension - Sediment Metagenome... | ecosystem: Environmental > Aquatic > Freshwater >... | reverse complement strand
AATATTATTTTCGACAGGGAGCTTGCGGACGCGGCGAGACTGCGTATCGAAAAAGCACTCAGGCATCAGGATAAGGTTGCGAAAGTCGGCGAGTGTGACTTTATCGTATGCTTGTCGGAGCTGAAAAATATAGGTTATGCCGCTCTGGCGGCCAATAGCCTGGTGCGGGCCTTCGAAGAGCCGCTGATGACCGAAGCGGGCCCGGTACAAGCCACGATTACGCTCGGCATTTCGGTTTGCCCCGATCACGGTATGGAATCGGAAATTCTGTGCAAGCATGCAGAAATCGCCTTTGCGCAGGCACTGAAATCCAGTGATCGCTATGCCGTATACGATACGCATGAAGAAAAAATAAAAATCCTGTATCCGGAATTGCGTGAAGCCATCGGCAACAATCGACTAGATGTGTACTTTCAGCCATTCTGGGATTTACGCAAAAAAAAGATCGTCGGCGTGGAATCCCTGGCGCGCTGGAAAAGTCCCCAGCATGGCTTCGTCGGGCCCGATCAATTCATTCCCTTCGCCGAGCAAACCGGCCTGATCGGCGCGCTGACGCGATGGAGTGTCAACGCCACGCTCAATCACTTCGGAAAGCTCCATGAAGCCGGAAAGGAACTGACGGTCGCCATCAATCTGTCAGCGCGGGTTTTTCACGAACAGGGGGTCGTCGAACAAATCCTGGGGGCACTTAAAATATTCGATGTGCCTGCCAGTGCACTCGTGTTGGAAGTCACCGAAAGTGCCATCATGTCGGATCTGCAGCTCAGTGCCCGGGTTTTGGAAAGTCTGCGGGACTACGGCGCACGTATCTCGATCGATGATTTCGGCTGCGGCTATTCCTCGTTCGAATATCTCAAGAAGTTTCCGGCCACCGAATTGAAAATGGACAAGTCCTTTGTTTTCGACATCACGCGCAGTGCGCGCGCAGCGCAGTTGGTGCGGTCCATGATTGACCTGGCGCACAATCTGGATATCGTCGCCACTGCCGAAGGCGTTGAAGACAGTGAAACCGCGGAATTGCTAGCCGACATGGACTGCGATTTCGCGCAAGGCTATTTTTTTGGCCGACCCAAACCGGCGGAAGACTTCATACGCGAAACGATGAATTCACATGGCTGAGAATTACGTGTTTCAATGGTAAAAATTGACTAATGCGAGGGGGGCAGGATGAGCGACTTTACGAATGAATTGATCCGGTTGGGCGAATTGAGGGAAAAGGGATTGATATCCCAGGAAGAGTTTGAGGCCGGGAAAGCCAAGCTTTTCAACGAGGCGCAGGCAGCCGGTAAGGGCGGCGCCGAATCATCGGGCCCGCCACCGATCGCTCCACCTCAAATTCCGGCACAACCCACTATGGTCATTCCGCCGCGAGCTCCTCCGCAAGCACCGCCCGGACCGGCCGCCCACAAGGTGGATGACATTCCCCCGGGAATCAAGGGTTGGTCGTGGGGAGCCTTTTTATGGAACTGGATCTGGGCAATCTTCAATAACACCTGGATTGGCTTGCTCGCCTTGGTTCCGGGCGTGAATCTCGTCATGGTCTTCGTACTCGGAGCTAAAGGACGCGAATGGGCCTGGAAAAACAAGCGATGGGATAGCGTGGAACACTTCAATCGCGTTCAGCGGAAGTGGTCTGTGTGGGGTATCGGCCTGGTACTTTTTTCGCTGCTCCTGTCCGGCCTGATCATTATTTCCAGCATGTTCTTCATGGCGTCCGCGGGATCGAAATTTTCCGGGTTCAGCGTGCCATCGGGAATGGATACCGTCGACACGCCTGCGCAATCCGATGAATCCGTTCAGACCGCGCCGCTTCCGGAAGAGATTGCACCGGATGCGATGGAGAATGCCGATATGGCGACTCCCGCGATTGCAGAAGATGCCATGCCTGCAGAAACCATCGTCGAAGACACGGCAAGCGAAGACCCCGGCGCGCAGGATGCTGGTGAAGCCCAAGCCCAACAACAAGCGGAGCTGGCAAGAATACGTGCCGAGGCAGACGCCGCAAAAGCCGAAGCAGCCAAAGCCAAAAAAGACGCATTGAAAGCCGAGAAAGCCCTGGCCGAGCAGCGTCGTTTGCAGGAAGAGGAACGTTTGGCACAGGAACAGGCGGCCCAGGAGGCTCAAATGGAATGTCCTTATTCGAGAGCGCAGCCGCTGACCTGCTCCAGCCGTCAAGGGCAGCCGGCCTATTGCGATTGGAACTTCCAGGCTTGCGGTAATCCAAAGTTATCCAAGAAAGAATCCAAAACCACCTGTGACGGCAAGGTAAGCACCGATCGGGAAAATAACCAGTTGATCGTGGTCGATGGCTGCCGAGCGAAGTTCGTTCCGCAGCAATACTAGTGTTGTCTCGGAAATTAAAAACGGCCCGTTCGGGCCGTTTTTTTATATCGTAATGGCGTGTGATGCCGTCGGTGAACCAGCTTTCAAAGATTTCCAGTTTTCCAGAGCGCCCAAAACACGGTGCCCATGCTGACAGCGATGCCGGTAATGCCACCTAGCCATCCGTAGACAAGTTGCGATGGAGTAGGTTTTTGAATGACTATTTTTGCTTGCAATTTTTCATGCTCAAGACGTCGACGAAAAATATGTCGGGTGCAGTACAGGCAACTGAAGAGTAGCAATGCCGTAAAGACGATTGTCAGAACGATGACTGCAGGCGCGTTCTTCTGCGTGGAGAACAGCGCGATGCCAATGGCAAACCCGCTCACCAGAACAGTGTTCAAGACGCCCCAAATGATCAGCTCTCTTTTTTCCTGAGGGTCATGCGGATTTTTAAGGCTGTGCCAGATGCCGCTCCAGATGCCCAGCGCAGCAAGGCCGATGCTGAGAAGAATACTGCCCGCCGCCGCCGACAAAACGGCGAAAAATCCTTTGCCTGCTATCGAACTGCTGCCTGTTGTGGCTGCCAAGACCCCTGCGGTGGCGGTAGATGGCGCAATGGCAATCAGTGCCGTACTTACAATGCCGGTGAATGCGATCGAGGGTGCGGTGGTTTTTACGAAATCAGCGGTGCGTTGCAACAATTCTTCACGAATGCATTGGCGTGCGCGTGATAAACGTTTTCTGACGGCGGCATCCTGCATGCCCAGAAGGCTTGCCACCTGGCGTGTATTCTGGCCTTCGCGATAATACAGCAACAACACTTCGCGACTTTCTTCGGGCAGGGCATCGATCACGGCGGCAGCAATTTTTGCATCTTCCAGTTCGGCGAGATATTCCGATGGACCGGGTGCAGGGTCGGCAACCGACAGCATCATGGCGTCGATATCACCTGCCGGATTGGCGCGGTATTTTTGTCCTCGTAAATAATCGCGGGCAAGATTGCGGGTAATTTGTCGGAGCCAGGGCAAGAAGCTGCTGGCGTTCTTGAGTTTTTTCAATTGTTGCCATGCACTGATGAAGGCTTCTTGTGCAATGTCTTCACTGGCGGGCACATCGCGGACGATGGCGAGTGCAATGCTGGTGACGGTGTTCTGGCAGCTAAGCACTATGCGGCTATAAGCCTGCCGATCTCCGTTGCTGGCAGCGGGCAGGTGGGTCTGGATGATGCTTTCGATAACGTCGGCGTTCATGGTCTTGCTCCTGTGGACTCAATACCAAGACGAACGAAGCGGAAAAGCGTGACCATTTTTAAGCAAGATCAATTCAAAACAGGAGTGAACGAATAACCATGGCAAAAATCATTGCGCCGATCACGCCGAGAAGGATGAGCTTGGTACGCAGCAATTTCCTTTCCGGCGTCATCTGCGTCTGGTCTTTGAATTGCAGGCCGGGTATGTAGGGGTTTTGAACTTTGTCTTCCAGTAATTCGGCTTTGTGCAGTATCTCGCGTGCTTTGGTGTAGTCCTCGGCCTTGATGACCCAGACAGCCGGATATTGGCTACTGTCAACCTGGCGCTTTTTATCGGCATAGCTATGTTCGCGACGGCTATTGCCCTTGTAGGTTCTGCCCTGGGTGATCTTGGTTTCGATACCGGCGTCGTTGAACAATTTATTGACGCCTTCGACATTTTCCAGTCGTGGCGATGAAAACAGTTGCCGCATTACTTTGTTTCCTTTGTTTCGGGTAAAACGCGAATCAGGCCTTCCTGTGCAGTCGATGCCACTAAAATGCCGTCACGCGTAAAGAATTGTCCACGTGCAAGCCCGCGTGCATTTTGTGCGGTCGGGCTGTCGAGCGAATACAGCAGCCAGTCATCGACACGAAACGGGCGGTGAAACCACATGGCATGATCAAGACTAGCCATTTGTACATTCGGCTGGTAGTAACTGATGCCGTGCGGGAATGTGGTAGTGCCAAGCAGATAAAAATCCGAGGCATAGGCAAGCAGGGCGCGATGCAATTCGGGAGCGTCATCGACCTTGTCGATAAGTCGCAACCAGACTTGCTGATACGGCGGGCGCTTCGGCGGCTTGACGTCGTCGCGCGGATAGATCGGACGCATTTCAAACGGCCCCATGCGCGATAACCAGCGCTGCATTTTAGCCGGCAGTTTTTCCATGACATCGGCGGGTGGCGCGATATTGGGTTCCACGTCTTCCGGCATCGGTACTTCGGGCATGTGGAATTGATGGGATACACCGGGTTCGTCGTGCTGGAATGAAGCGGCGAAAACAAAAATCGGCTGTCCATGCTGAATGGCCGTTACCCGCCTGACCGAAAAACTGTGCCCGTCACGGGTTCTATCCACGTGATAGATGATAGGTGCTTCGATATCGCCGGCGCGCAAAAAATAGGCATGGATCGAATGGACGGCACGGGCGTCTTCGACGGTTTGCTGTGCCGCCGACAATGCCTGCCCCAGAACCTGTCCGCCGAATACGTATTTGGTGCCGATGTCGCGGCTTTGGCCGCGGAATAAATTATCTTCCAGACGCTCGAGCGTCAGCAATGCGACCAATTCTTGAACGACGGGATGGCTCATGGTGTGACCTTTGTGATTTGTTTCAATTCAACCGCATCGAGTATTTCCTGCCAGGGGAATTGCGGCCCGGGATCGCGCTTGCGAAAGACTTGTTTTTCCGGATCGTCACTGGCGGGTACCGTGTCTGTATCCAAATCTTCGTGGCCGGCGATGAATTGCAAATTCGGACAATTCGCTTTCAGGTGCATCAATAATTTTTTCAGCAACACGATTTGCGATGGGGAATAAGCTTCGGACATCGCTTGATGGCGTGAATCGTACCAATCGGGATAGCGGCCGATATTGACCAGTTCAATGCCGATCGAACGCGGGTTGAAACCACGTGTGTGATTGGCAATGGAATGGATATCGACATATTCGAAAATGCTGCCGTCCCGGTCGATGTAGTAGTGGCCGCTTGCTCCGGTACCGGCTTCGTACAGGACTCGCTCGCCATAGGCACGTGCCATTGCCATGTCGGGTAGTTCGGTGCAGTGAATCACGACCAGGTCGATTTGCGAGAGTGGCCGCTTTTCAAGGGATGATTGGTAGGGCAAAGGCTCTAGAATCAAGCGCAGTCCGGGGTCAAAAGCTGAGGTCACAATCATGCGTGCATGCTACCATTACACGGACTTTTTTTTAACTAAATCCCCATGAATGCGCTCGCAAAATTGACATCGCAATTTCCCCGCGCAGGCAAGGTGGAATGGATCGGGCTGCGCCCCAAGCGCGATGTTCCAATGCTGGAAGTCAGGGAAGCCGATGCGGTTGCCGGAAAAGGTCTGCGCGGCGATCGTTATGCTTCCGGCAGTGGCAAGCGAGGCATCACGCTGATTCAGGCCGAACATTTGCCGGTCATTGCGGCACTGAGTGGTCATGAAAAAATTTCACCTGCGACACTGCGTCGCAATATCGTCGTCTCCGGTTTGCCATTGACGGCGTTGATCGGAAAAAAATTTCGCATCGGCGATGTCATTCTGGAGGGTACCGATGCCTGTGATCCCTGCGAAAGAATGGAAGCTGCGCTCGGCCCCGGCGCCTACAACGCAATGACGGGGCTCGGCGGCCTGTGCGCCCGAATTGCGCAAGGCGGAAAAATCAGTGTTGGCGACAGCCTGGTGGCTTTGATCGAGGACATGGCTTGAAAGCCCATGTCATTATTTCGCACGGACTGGAAAGCAGTCCCGATGCCACCAAAGCCACGGCATTGAGTCGTGCTGTGGAGGCCATGGGATATACCACGGAGCGCCCCGATTATCGTGATCAGGACAATGACACCAGCATGAGCCGACTGGGCGATGTGCACGGTCGCATTGCACATCTCTATGGCCTTGCGAAAAAGGTGAAGGGTCCCTTGATTCTTGCCGGTTCGAGCATGGGCGCCTTTATTTCGGCCCGCGTGTCTCTCGAAATCCCGGTCGCCGGATTATTCCTGATGGCGCCGCCAACGCAATTGGAAGGCTTTGACATCAAACTTGATGCAGCGGATGTTCCGACCTGCATCGTGCATGGCTGGGACGATGAATTGATTCCGGCATCCGAAGTGGTGAAGTGGGCGCAGAAGCGCCGAAACGAATTAGTACTGGTAAACGATTCGCATCGTTTGTCGGGTCATGTGGATTTTTGCGCGAACGTTTTCGCGCGCTTTGTGCAATCTTTATAAATGAGTTTGAAATGAAATTTTTTGTTGCCTGCGCCAAGGGTCTTGAATATCTGCTAGCCGACGAAATGCTGGTCCTGGGGGCAGAAAAAGCAACCGCGGCAGTGGCCGGTGTCAATGTCGAAGCCAATGAAGAGTTGCCATATCGCACGGTACTTTGGTCGCGACTGGCCAGCCGTGTGCATCTGCCGCTGGCCGAGTTCGAATGCCCCGACGAACAAGCGCTTTACGACAATGTCCATGCCATCGACTGGTCAAAACATCTTGCCCCCGAAGGCAGTCTCTTGGTGGACGCCCATGTCTCGGGCACCGTGCTTACGCATGAACGCTATGTGGCTCAAAGAATAAAAGATGCCGTGGTGGATCGCATGCGTGCCGAAAACGGCGTGCGCCCTTCGGTCGACGCCATTGCACCGGATTTGCGTATCAGTTTTGTCTTGCGGAAAGGCAAGGCGGTGGTATCGGTTGATCTTGGAGGAGGCGCCTTGCATCGTCGCGGCTGGCGACAATCGCAGGGTGAAGCGCCGCTAAAGGAAAATCTGGCGGCTGCACTGTTGATGCGCGGGCAGTGGCCGAAAATTTACAAGGAAGGCGGAGCATTGCTGGACCCAATGTGCGGCAGTGGCACCTTGTTGATTGAAGGCGCGATGATGGCTGCCGATGTTGCTCCGGGTTTGCAACGCAATGCCGATCAGGCACCCAGCCGTTGGCTGCAATTTGATACCGCACTTTGGCAGCGCTGTTTCATGGAAGCGATCGAACGCGAGCAAATCGGTCGCGCTGCATTGCGGCCGGTTTTTTTTGGTGCCGACATCGATCAAGACTCGTTGCGCTCTGCCATGTCCAATGCCGACCGTGCCGGCGTGGCCGACATGATTCATCTGGACCGCAAACCGATTTCTGCGCTGCAGAAAAGCAAATTCGAGCGGGGCCTGGTGGTTTGCAATCCGCCCTACAACGCTCGCCTTGCAGCGGATGAGCCCCTGTATCGCGAGCTTGGCGACGCCTTGCGCGGCGCCGTGCCGGGCTGGCGCGCCAGCCTATTGTGCGGCGATGAAGCGCTGGCGCGTGCCACGCGTATCCGTGCCGATAAAAAATATACCTTGTTCAATGGTGCACTCGAATGTACCTGGGTCATCGCAGACCCCATCCAGCCACCGGAGCGTGAAGTTCGCGAGCCGCAGGCATTGAGTGACGGTGCGCAGATGGTTGCCAATCGCGTGCGAAAGAATATCAAACACCTGCAGTCATGGACGAAGCGCGACAATGTCAGCTGCTACCGTGTCTACGATGCCGATTTACCGGAGTATTCGGCCGCTGTCGATTTGTATCAGGAAGCGGCCGGCGAGCGACGTAAATTTCTGCACGTGCAGGAATATCAGGCGCCCGACACGATTCCCGAAGCCGATACCAAACGTCGTTTCGGCGAGCTGTTGAATGCCTTGAAAGAAGTGTTTCAGTTGCCGCGCGAACAAATTGCCGTCAAGACCCGTGCCCGTGGAAAAGGCGGCAGTAAATACGGCGTGATGGATCAGCGTCAGGAATTTATCGTCGTCGAAGAAGGCGCCGCGAAATTGCGCGTCAACCTTTTCGACTATCTCGATACCGGTTTGTTTCTGGATCATCGCCCGATCAGGCTCCGGATTGCCCAAGAAGCCCGAAACAAGCGTTTTCTCAATCTGTTTTGTTATACCGGCGCAGCTACCGTTCATGCTGCCGTGGGCAATGCTGCGCAGACAACGAGTGTCGATTTGTCGGCAACGTATCTCGACTGGGCCGCGGAAAACCTGACGTTGAACAATGCCAGCGGCAGTAAACATCGTCTGGTACAGGCAGATGCCATTCGCTGGCTGGAATCGGACCGTGGCGAATACGATCTTATTTTTTGCGATCCGCCGACATTCTCCAACTCGAAACGAGCCGAGGATTTCGATACCCAGCGCGACCATATTCGCCTGTTGCGTGCGTCAATGGAGCGTCTGTCGGACGATGGCGTGTTGATTTTCTCGAACAATTTCCGCCGTTTCAAACTGGACGAGATGACGATCTCGGAGTTCGCACAGTTCAGGGAAATCAGTGCAAAAACCATTGCCCCGGATTTCGAACGAAATCCTAAAATCCACCGTTGCTGGGAATTGAAAAAACTCTGAAGCTATCGAAAGCTACGATATCCGGATTAGTTTTCCGTCGTTTTTTCTGCCTTGGCTTCGCCCTTCGTTGCTTTCAGGATCAGCTTCTTTCTATTTTGCTCATTATTGAAAGTTTGCTTGTCAATTTCCTCTATTTTCGAAATTCGGCATTGCTCGCCTTCTACCCGGATGAAATCGAGTGAACCGCAGACCCGGCCGTTGATCGGGTCGCCCCTGAATTGCAAGGTGGCGCTTGTCCCCATCCGGGGACAAGACTCCTGCAAATGGAGACGGTATTTTTTTCGACCCGAATCGATCAGCAGCGTTTCATCGTCGACGACAATCCAGTTGCGCACACGCTGGCTATCCAGGCATGTCCGTTTTTGCGTTTCAGCCTCGAGCGGCATCGCCGGGCTAGCTGCAAGAATTATTAAAAAGCCAAGGACGATACGCATGCCGGATACTCCCTTCGATCACCATAGTGTAGTAAGGTTGTCTTAACCTAGGCTCAACCTGAAGATGCATGACGGGCATGATGGATCCAAAAAACACAAGCGAGAAAAACGACCAAAACTGGACGTTTTTCCGTCAATGGTTGAAGAATCCGATGGGGGTGGCTGCGATATCGCCGTCCAGCCCGCAATTGGCCCGGCAAATGATGGCAGAGCTTGCCGATGATACCTGTCGCGTAATCGAACTCGGCGGCGGTACCGGCGTCTTTACCCAGGCACTTTTGGAATTTGGCATCAAGCCCGCCGATTTGCTGGTGCTTGAGTTGAATGAAGAACTGCATCAGCATTTGCAAAGGCGTTTTCCCGAAGCCCACGTGGTCTGCGGCGATGCCCGTGAAATCTTTAATCTGGCCAAACCGCTTGGTTTTGCCGAACACAAGGCCGATGCCATCGTCTCGGGCCTTGGCTTTCTTTCCATGCCGCGCCAATCGCAACTAGATATTATTTCCGCTGCCTTTGAATGCCTTAAATCGGATGGGCGATTTGTCCAGTTTACCTATGGCCCTGCCAATCCGATTGCGCGCGAAGTCCTCGATACTCTGGGCCTGTCTTCCCGGCGTGCGAGCTTCACTTGGTGGAACGTGCCGCCGGCTACGGTCTATGTCTACAACCGGCGTGTTTCCCGTGCTATCCCGGCAAGGCCGATGCGTTAGAGACTTGGCTTTCGAATGCCCTGACCTCGATTGCCGAATCGGACCTCAATAAGCCAAGTACGACGCTATCGCGCAGTTCGCCATCAACCTGCCATCGCTGGCGCAGGTAGCCTTCGCGTTTAAAGCCCAGTGTTTCCAGTGACTTCAGGTAAATGGCATCGTGTGGATTAACGTCGGCCTCCAGTCGTCGCAGTCCCAAATCGCCAAAGGCATGGCCGACCAGGGTATTCATGGCCTCGCAGCCGTAGCCATGGCCCCAATGCTCGCTGGAAATTGCCACTCCGAGATTGGCGCGCCCCTGGCTTGTCGAAACGTCGCTGAGCGAGCAGGTTCCAATCAACTTCTGGCTTCCTTTCGTGCAAATACCCCATTCGAACAATTTGCCTTCGTCAAACCCGTGATGAATGCTTTCAATATAGATGTGAGCGTCGTCTTGATGGGAAAATGCGGGCTTATTCCAGTATCGCGTGACTTTTTGATCCGAATACAGATGGAAGATGCCGGAAACATCGGCATGGTCGATCCAGCATAGATTCAATCGCGAGCTGGAGAGCGTGGGCAAACAGGAGGGTTCGCCGATCCGGCGGATACGATCTGTTTTTCTTTTGAAAAACGGAGGCAGGGGTGATGCCATAATGTTTTCAACTCTGACCTTTTAAACAGCTCAACGTAATGGCATGCCAAAGCCGGACAGCGGCTTCATTCCATATCGACAACAGTAGGTTGCATTGGCGGTAGTGGTATCCGAGCCAAATCGCACACATATTCCCGTCATCGAAAGGGAGACTTTAAATGAACAGGCAATTTCGCGGCATTGAGAAAAAAATAAAGGGCATCGCCACCTCGGATGGCGCAGGGGTGCGGCTCACAAGGGTTATCGGTAGTTCGGCCATGCCGATACTTGACCCTTTCCTGATGTTAGATGAGTTCGGCTCGGAAAGGCCCGGTGACTATATTGGAGGATTTCCGTCACATCCGCACCGTGGTTTTGAAACCGTCACTTACATGCTTGATGGGCGAATGCGGCACAAGGATAACCATGGCAATGAAGGTTTGTTGACGCCCGGCAGTGTTCAGTGGATGACGGCTGGCCGTGGCATCGTGCATTCCGAGATGCCCGAGCAGGAGCAGGGGCTGATGCGGGGATTCCAGTTGTGGATCAATTTGCCCGCCAGCGAAAAAATGACGGCGCCGAAATATCAGGAATTCAATGCCGGACAAATTCCACAGGTCACATTGCCGAATGGCGCCAGAATAAAAGTGATTGCCGGCGAAATTGGTGGTGTTGTCGGGCCAGTCAGTCAACCTGCCACCCAGCCGGTTTATCTGGACGTATCGCTCGATACGGGGCAGCGCTTTGAATCCGGCTTGCAGGCCGGGCACAACGCCTTTGCCTATGTTTACGAGGGCGCATTGAATTTGCGGGTGAATGACGAAAAATATCCGATTCAAACCAGCGAGTTGGTCAGCCTGACGCCGGGCGATGCAGTGCATTTTGATGCCGCTTTGCCAACCCGTTTTATCTTGGTTGCCGGAAAGCCTCTGAACGAGCCGGTTGCACGTTACGGTCCTTTTGTCATGAACACGCAGGCGGAAATCCAGCAGGCGATTCAGGATTTTCAGACAGGCAAATTTTGATTGCGGGACTGAAGTCCCTCCTACAGTCCGTCCTGCGGTATTAGCCACGCGCGAGCGTCGTCAGCAATGCCTTGGCGGTACGGATACGGGAAGCGGCGTCGGGTAATTCAAGTTTGATTCGGATCTTGTCGCCGCCTTCCATCGCATAGATTTTCGGTTGCGACTGGATCATGCGGATCACGGACATCGGGTCGATCACCGGCTGTGCATTGAAATGAATGCGTCCGCCCGTAGGCCCGAGTTCGAGTTTGCGAATTCCCAGCGGCGTGGCTTCAAGCTTGATTTCAGCGGTGGCAAACAGTTGTTTGGTCGGATCGGGCAGCAGGCCGAAACGATCGATCATTTCGACTTGCAGCTCTTTCAATTGGTCGATATCACGTGCCGAGGCAATGCGTTTGTAGAGTGTCAATCGGGCATGCACGTCCGGCAGATAGTCATCGGGAATCAGTGCAGGGATATGCAATTCGACATCGCTGCCGAAACGCGTACTCGGGTCGAGATCGGGAAGTTTGCCGGAGCGAATCGATTTGACCGCACGTTCAAGTAATTCGGTGTACAGCGAGAAGCCGATTTCCGCCATCTGGCCGGATTGATCTTCGCCGAGCAATTCGCCGGCGCCACGGATTTCCAGATCGTGGGTTGCCAGAGTAAAGCCGGAGCCGAGTTCTTCCATCGAAGCCAATGCCTCCAGCCGTTTTGCTGCATCGGCGGTCATGGCCTTTTTGTGAGGCACGATCAGATAGGCATAGGCACGATGATGCGAACGACCGACACGGCCACGTAACTGGTGTAATTGCGACAATCCGAAACGGTCCGCACGATTGATGATCATCGTGTTCGCACTCGGAATGTCGATGCCTGATTCGATAATCGTGGTGCAGACAAGAACATTGAATCGCTGGCGATGGAAATCCAGCATCACCTGTTCGAGTTCGCGTTCCGGCATTTGCCCGTGCGCAACGCGAATGCGCGCCTCCGGCACCAGCTCTTCAAGTTCACGGGCTTTTCTTTCGATGCTTTCGACGTCGTTGTGCAGGAAATAGATTTGGCCGCCGCGCGCCAATTCGCGTTGGAAGGCTTCGCGCAATAAAGCCGGGTCCAATTGCGCGATAAAGGTTTTCACCGCAAGACGATGTGCAGGCGGCGTGGCAATGATGGAGAGCTCGCGCAGGCCGCTCATCGCCATGTTCAGAGTGCGTGGAATCGGTGTGGCCGTCAGCGTCAATAAATGCACTTCGGCACGCAGGGCCTTCAATGCTTCTTTCTGGCGCACGCCGAAACGCTGTTCTTCATCGACGATAACCAGCCCGAGATCCTTGAACTTGACGTCCGGTTGCAACAGGCGATGCGTGCCGACGATCACGTCGATTTTGCCTTCTGCGACTTGTGCCAAAGCCGCCTTGATTTCTTTGGGTGATTTGAAGCGTGACAATACTTCGACGCGCAGTGGCCAATCGGCGTAGCGATCGCGAAAATTGCGGTAATGCTGTTCCGCCAGCAAAGTCGTTGGAACAAGAATGGCGACTTGCTTGCCCGCTGTTGCCGCCACGAAGGCTGCACGTACGGCGACTTCGGTTTTACCGAATCCGACGTCACCGCAGACGACACGATCCATCGGCGTAGCTTTGTCCATGTCAGCAATGACCGCTTCGATCGCATTGAATTGGTCGGGCGTTTCTTCGAAAGGAAAAGTCGCGGCAAAAGGCTCGTACAAGCTGCGATCGATCGGCAAGGCCATGCCTTGACGGGCATGGCGTCGTGCCTGGATTTCCAGCAGTTCCGCTGCAACATCGCGTACTTTCTCGGCAGCCTTGCGTTTCGCCTTTTCCCAGGCTTCGCCGCCGAGCGAATGCAAAGGTGCATGATCGGGCGAAGCGCCGGAGTAGCGGCTGACCAATTGCAGTTGCGACACTGGCACATACAGCTTGTCGCCCTTGGCGTATTCGATGCAGAGAAATTCCCCGGAAACACCGCCGGTATCGAGTGCAATCAGTCCCTGGTAACGGCCAACGCCGTGATCTTCGTGCACGATCGGCGAGCCGATGGCAATCTCGCCAAGGTCGCGAATGATGCTTTCAGGGTCGCGACCAACGCGTTTGCGGCGACGGGATTGTTCGGCGCGTTCGGGAAATAATTGCCGTTCGGTCAAGACCGTCAGCATGGGCGCATCGAGTGCAAAACCGGCATCGAAGGCGGCAACGGCGATGCTTAATTTGTTTTCCGAATCTTTCAGGAATGCGGACCAGTCGCTTACCTGGTGGAATGTGATTCCTGCGGTCGTCAACATTTCCTGCAAGGCTTCACGGCGGCCGGCAGAGTCTGCGGCCAATAAAATCCGGCCCGGATAATGATTCAGGAATGATTGCAGTGCTGCGCCGGGAGCCTCATTTTTTTGCGTCCAGGGAAGTACGGGTACCGCTTGTTCCGCAATGGCAATGGCTTTTGAGTATTGCGAATGGTGCTCGCCGCAAATTTCAATGCGTAGCCGCTGATTGCTTTGGGCGCGCAATTCATCCGGGCTCAGAAATAGCTGTGACGGCGACAAAATGGGACGCTCGACATCGTGACGACGTTGTTCCCAGCGTTCATTGGTCTGTTGCCAGAAATTTTCGGCGGAGGGGTCGACACCGTCTCCGGAAATAATAAGACTGTTTGCGGGAAGGTGATCGAACAAGCTGGCCGTCTTGTCGAAAAAAAGCGGCAGATAATATTCAATGCCGTTCGGAGCGACGCCTTCTTTGAGATCCTGGTAAATCGTGCAGCGTCGGGCATCGAATTCGAATTGTTCGCTAAGATTTTGGCGGGCTTTTTTCGTGCCGGCGGCATCGAGCGGAAATTCGCGTGCAGGCAACAAACGCACTGATTCCACCGGATGGTCGGAGCGCTGTGTTTCCGGGTCGAAACTTCTGAGCGAATCAATTTCGTCATCGAATAGTTCGATTCGGTAAGGCACGTCCGAACCCATCGGATAAAGATCCAGCAGTGCGCCACGCACGGCAAAATCACCCGGATCATTGACCTGCGGCACGTTGCGATAACCGCTGGCTTCGAGACGGCGTTTTTCATTGTCGAGATCGAGTTTCTGGCCTTTGCGCAAATCCAGTACATTGCCGGCGATCCATTCCGGCGGCGATACCCGTTGCATCAGTGATGCCACCGGGACGACCAAAATTCCGCGTTTGATCGACGGTAAGCGGTACAGGGCTGCAATGCGTTGGGAAACGATATCGGGATGCGGACTGAACAAATCGTATGGGAGAGTTTCCCAGTCGGGAAAATGCAGCAAAGGCAAATCGTTTGCCACGATGCGCAAGTCATTTTCCAGCGCACTCGCGCTCTGGGTGTCGCGTGCAATGGCGAGGATCAACCCGTCGTGTTGTCGAGCTGCTTGTGAAATCGCCAGCGCCATGGCACTCGGACTATGGGGTGCGCGCCAGTAAGCACGCTGTTGGCCAGCGCGCGGAAAAGGAGGGCAGGGAAGATTTGAAACAGAAGTCATCGGCCTATTTTAACCGATGTGATGTCTGGAAATTTAAATCGTCAGCACAACGCGGGTAATGCCGGCTTCGCTGTGACGTGATTCCCGCGTGAAGCCGAGGTTTTCGGCAAGCTTCAACATTTCCTGATTATTGTCCAGCACGTCGCCCCATAAATGCCGAACGCCGTGTGTCTGGCACCATTCAATGAGTCGCTGCATCAGAATTTTCCCCAGACCCTGACCGCTGACAAAATGGCTGACCAGAATGCCGAATTCGGCACGACTGCCGTTCTCGTTGACGGAAAGTCTGGCGACTGCGCCTATCAATGCGAGTCCGGGTTCGAAAGGTTCTGCTGCCACCACGACAAAGTCGGTGTCGGGATTCGGTTGTGTCAGACGCATCAGATAATCGTCGCTGAGTGCCTTGACCGGATGCAGAAAGCGGCGACGAATCTCGTCTTCATGCAGAAGATGAAACGTACCTGCAATCGGCATGGCATCGGCGGCTTGAATCGGGCGAATCCACAGGGTGCGACCATCGGCAACTTTGATGGCTTCCTGGCGCTGCGATTTATCAGTGGACCGGGCTTTTTTTGCTGTTTGCGACATGGCGCTAGCTTGCCATGAAAAGTCCGTAGGGATGCTCTAAATCAAGCGAAAATTCACGTCAAATATGACGCGCAACTGAATCACTGTGATTCCTTTTTCAACCATTGCAGGGCTGAACTGGCGCCTTTTTCGCCCAATAGGCGCGCCAACACAGGCAACACCGGCTGCAAGGCTTCGTCGCAATGCCAGGGTGGATTGATGATCAGCATGCCGCTGCCGTTGAGTCGCAACGGCGAGTCATCGGGCCTGATCAAAACCTCTGCTACGAAAGCCGATTTGATCGGCAGCGTGGACACTTTGCGGAAAAAGGATGTCAATGTCTTGCGTTGCTTGATCGGGTACCAGACGGCAAACATTCCGTTGGGCCAGCGCTGCAAACCATCCTGCAACGCCTGGAAAATCGAAATGAATTCCGCTTCCTGTGCCTCATAGGGTGGATCGATGAGGACCAGTCCGCGTTTTTCCTTGAACGGCAATTTTGCCTTGATCGCGGCATAGCCATCGCGCCCGACAATGCTGACGCGGGAGTCGCTCGCAAAAAGCGCCTTCAGCGGCTGCGCCTCTTCGTGTTGCCATTCACAGCACATGAGGCGGTCTTGCTCTCGCATGGCCTGCGCGGTCAGCAGGGGCGATCCTGGATAAACCAACAGGCCGCCGACCGGGTTGTCTGCTGCAACGGCCTGAAGATAGTGCTTGACCGGCGCGGGCAGGCCATGAACGCCGATCAGCTGGTAAATGCCGCCACGTGCTTCGCCGGTTTTTTCGGCTTGTTCGCCCTGCATGAAATAACGGCCACGACCGGCGTGGGTATCGAGCACACAGAACGGGCTTTCCTTGCGTTTCAGCGACTCAATGAGTTGCAGCAGGACAATGTGCTTGAGCACATCCGCATGATTGCCTGCATGGAAGCCGTGTTGGTAATTCATGCCCTATCTTACTGCATCTTGCCGGCCAGCTTTGTTATTCTTGGGTCATCTTCGACAGTGCTCCCAAGGGACGGTATATGAAACGACTTTTTCGCTGGAGCTATCGCACCCTATTGGTATTTCTGCTCCTGCTGGTTTTGTTTGTTTTGCATTCGGTCTACTTCAAGCCTGTCCACATCCGGATTTTCTTCGAGCGCGTCTTTGCCGAATATGCTTTTCAAGATCCGCAAATGCTGTCCAGTCTGCGTATGTTGCCGCCCTGGCTGGACTGGTACAGCGACGATTTGAGTGATCTTTCGCTTGCCCAGGAAGAAAAACTGAACAAGAAACTACGCAATGATCTGGACACCTTGCGCAGTTACGACCGCGAATCGCTGGATGCGGGCAATCGATTGAACTACGACATGCTGGAATATTTTCTGGCAATACAGGTCGAAGGACAGAAATTCCAGTATCACAATTATCCACTCAACCAGCTGTTCGGCCTGCAGGGCGAAATGCCGACGTTTCTGGCCACCCAGCATACTGTTGCCAATTTGAAAGACGCCGAAAACTATATCGTGCGTCTCGGCAAGATTCCGCTTGCTTTCGAACAGGCGCAGCAGGGTCTTGATAAGCGAGAAGCGTTGAATATCATTCCGCCGAAATTCGTCATCGAAAAAGTGTTGCTCCAGATGCGTGATTTCACCGGAACATCCGCAAAAAAGAATATTCTCTACACTTCGCTTGAAGAGAAACTCAAGAAAGTGCCGGAAGCGGAAATTAGCGGCGAACAGCGTCAAAAAATTCTCGCCGATGCCCAGGCCTATATTGAGCAACGTGTTTACCCGGCCTATCGCAAGTTCATTGCCTATTACGAAAAACTTCAAACCAAGGCGAAAGGCAACAACGGCGTCTGGGCGCTGCCCGATGGCGAAGCCTATTACCAGTGGGCGATCAAGCAGAATACGACGACGGACATGACGGCTGACGAGATTCATCGGCTGGGTTTGAGTGAAGTCGCACGTATCGAGGCGGAAATGGATGCCATTTTGAAAGCCGAAGGTTTGGCCGAAGGCAGTATCGGCCAGCGTGTGGATGAAATTTCCCGTCGCCCCGACCAGCTCTATCCCGATACCGATGCGGGGCGCGAGCAGATACTGAAAGATTTCCAGGCGATCATCGACGATATCGACAAGGGGCTGACACCTTATTTCAACGTCCGTCCCAAACAGGGCGTCAAAGTCGAACGTATTCCCGTGTTCAAGGAAAAAACGTCGCCGGGGGCCTATTACGATACTCCGGCATTCGATGGTTCACGCCCCGGTATTTTCTACGTGAATCTGCGCAGCACGGGCGAAGTGGCGAAATTCGGAATGCGCACATTGGCCTATCACGAAGCGATTCCGGGTCATCATTTCCAGAAAACCATCCAGCAGGAATTAACCGGCGTACCGACCTTCCGCAAGCTATTGCCGTTTACCGCCTATGCCGAAGGCTGGGCGCTTTACAGCGAACGCCTTGCATGGGAAATCGGCTACCAGAAGCAGCCGCTCGATAATCTGGGCCGTCTGCAGGCCGAGATGTTTCGTTCGGTCAGGCTCGTGGTTGATACCGGCATGCATTCGAAAAAATGGACTCGCGAGCAATCCATCGCCTATATGCGGGAAAAAACCGGCATGCCCGAAACCGACGTAGTTGCCGAAATCGAGCGCTACCTCGTGATGCCAGGGCAGGCCTTGGCATACAAGGTCGGCATGAATACCATCTTGCGTCTGCGTGAAGAAGCAAAAACCGAACTAGGGCCAAAATTCGACATCAGTCGTTTTCACGATGAAGTGCTGACCGGCGGAGACATGCCGATGGCATTGCTCGAACAGCGCGTACACGACTGGATAGCCAAAGAGAAAAAACGCTAATGGTGCAATTGCCTCGATTGATCGTCTGTAAAACCCATGGGACCCAGGGTGTCGGTTTGGCATGCCGGCACATTTTGTCCGCGAAAGAGCCCGTCGGTTTTTTCTGGAGCGATGATAACGACCAGGCTCGCCCCGATGCCTGGTGCAATGATTGCGAAGAGAAACTGGTGAAAGAGGGCTTCAGCGAGGTCTGGTATGAGCAAGCCGGCTTCCAGACGTTATGCGCGGCATGTTGGGATGCCGCCAAAGAAAGTGCCGAAAGCGCCGGACTCGAAGAGTAGTCGCCATGCCCCGTATTTTACTGGTAGAGGATGAAGCGGCGATCGCCGATGCGATTGTCTATGCCTTGCAGACCGAAGCTTTCGATGTAATACGCACTGGATTAGGGCGAGAGGCGCTGGCATTGCTGGAATCGGAAAAATTCGACGTGCTGATTCTCGATGTCGGCTTGCCGGATCAAACCGGTTTCGACGTTTGTCGCGAGTTACGCAAATTCAGCCAGATACCGCTGATTTTTCTGACTGCCAGAGGCAGTGAAATTGACCGTGTACTGGGCCTTGAAATGGGGGCCGACGATTACATGGTCAAACCATTTTCACCGCGCGAACTGGTCGCAAGAGTGCGCGTTTGCCTGCGACGCAATACAGCGGTACAAACGCCAGTCGCCGCGATGAAAAAATCGAAATTCATGCACGATGCTCAGGGCCTTCGCATCGAATATTGCGGGCAGACACTCAACCTGACCCGTTACGAATACCTGCTGTTGGCGGCATTGCTTGCCAAGCCCGGTGCCGTGTTCTCGCGGGCAAAACTCATGCAGGATATTTGGGCCGACGCGTTGGAAACCGCCGATCGTACCGTGGACACCCATATCAAGACCCTGCGGGCAAAACTGCGTGCGATTGATCCCGAAGACGTACTGCAGACCCATCGCGGCATGGGTTATTCGATCAGCACGAAAACATGAAAATCAGTTACCGCATATTTCTTGGCTATTTCCTGATCGTCGGTCTGGCGGCGTATTTTATTTTGCAGGTGTTCGTCAATCAGGTAAAACCGGGCGTGCGGCAGTCCATGGAGTCGAGTCTTGTCGATACCGCCAATGTTCTGGCGCAATTGGCGAGTACTGACGTAAAGAACGGCAATATTGCCGATGGCGATTTTTCCAGAGCGGTGAGATCGGCAAAAACCTCGCGCTATCAGGCCAATATTTCAGACCACATAAAACGCGTTTTGAATTACCGGATACTGGTGACCGACGACAAGGGAATCGTTTTATACGATTCCGACAATGCCGATGTCGGCAAGGATTATTCGCGCTGGAACGATATATATCTCACGCTGCGGGGGCAGTACGGCGCACGTTCAACCCGGACGAATCCGGAGGACGATACAAGTACCGTCATGTACGTGGCTGCACCGATCATGGATGGCGATAAATTGATCGGCGTCTTGTCGGTAGCAAATCCCAATGCCAGCATTCAGCCATTTATCGAGCAGAGCCAGAAAAATATCGTCAAACAAGGGGCGTTGCTGATTGCAGCCTCGTTTCTTATTGGTCTTGCAGTCACTTTCTGGTTTACCCGGTCGCTGGATAAATTGGGCAAATACGCGAAGGCCGTTGCCGTCGGAGAACGAGCGACACTGCCTGATCTTGGACGTAACGAAATGGGTGACTTGGGCAACGCCCTCGACACCATGCGCAAGAAGCTGGACGGCAAGCAATACGTTGAACAGTATGTGCAAACCCTGACCCACGAAATGAAGAGTCCGCTGGCCGCGATCCGTGGCGCGTCTGAAATACTGGAAGAGAATCCGGCTGAATACGACCGGTTGAAGTTTCTGGGCAATATCAAGACGCAATCGGCGCGCTTGTCGGAAATGATCGACAAGATGCTTGCACTTGCATCGGTCGAATACCGCCAAAACGGAATCGACAAAAAGCCGGTGGATATTGCCCAGTTATGTCGCCGGGTCATGCTTGATATTGAAAGTGGTGCGAATAAAAAACCGGGTTTCAGGAATATCAAACTGGAATATGGGGCGATGGACGAGCCGGCAGTGATTCTGGGCGATGCTTTCCTGTTGACGCAGGCCTTGCAAAACCTGCTGGATAACGCGATCGATTTTTCGCCTGAGCACGGCAAGATCATGGTTGGCATCGAAACCGACCAGAAATACTTTCATGTAAAAATCCGTGACCAAGGTGCCGGCATTCCCGATTATGCGGTCGGCCGTTTGTTCGAACGCTTTTATTCGTTGCCGAGACCAGATACCGGTCAACGCAGCAGTGGACTGGGCCTGAGTTTCGTCAAGGAAGTCGCCTTGGCCCATCGGGGAGAGATTACGCTGGTCAACTGCCCGGACGGCGGCGTGCTGGCCACTTTTTCACTTGCCAGAAACTGACTTCACTTCCGACACACACAGGCTGCATTCGCCCCACACAGGCACGACCTAATCTGCAAGGGTATTCAAACCCGGAGGTGTTATGTCGTCACAACTCAGTTTTATTCTCAAAGCCCTGATCGTCGGGTTTCTCATGCTTTTGCTGATGATCCCACTCGCCATGATTAACGGCACGATCAGCGAGCGCCAGTTTTATCGCAATGAAGCGGTGCAGTCGGTGGAAAGAAGTTATGCCGGCAAACTCAAGTTCGCCGGCCCCGTAATGATCGTGCCATTCGAGGATGTCGAAACCGTCATCTCCGTCAATGAAAAAGGCGAAGAAAAACAACACAAGGAAACAAGCAACAGTTATTGGGTTTTTTATCCCAAAAGTCTGGATGCCAGCGGTGCAATGGTTCCCGATGTACGCGAACTGGGAATCCACAAGGTAAGGACCTACGAATGGAATGCCAAAATGAAAGCTGCCTTCGATTTCACTACGCCCGACACTGGCAATCCCCTGATAAAGCGGACGCTGGGCTCGCCTTATTTAAGTTTTCTGATGAATGACACCCGTGGCTTGAAAGGCACGCCAAAGTTGACGGTGGCAGGCGAGAGTCGTGAAATTAGACAAGGCGCAGGTACTCATGGCATTGCGGCCCAGGTGCGGGGCTTGCATGTGAAAATGCCGACCTTCGTGTTGGCAGAGCAGCAAAAATTTCTGGTGGAACTTGATTTTGCACTGGGCGGCACCGAAGGTCTGGCGTTTGTACCCTTGGCGGACAGCAACAAGATCAGCATTCAATCTTCGTGGCAGCATCCTAACTTTTCAGGTGATTTTTCGCCGAGAAATTCCGATATCACCTCGAAGGGTTTTGTCGCAAACTGGGATATCTCGTCTCTGTCTGCAAGCGCGCAAACCCAATACAAAAACGCCAGTTCACTTGATCAACTGCAGGCCTTTCAGGTCAATTTGATCGATCCGGTCAACATCTACAGCCAGCTTGATCGTGCAAGCAAATACGGCTTGCTGTTTATCTTGCTGACCTTTGTCGGATTTTTGATGTTCGAGATCATCAAGCAATTGGCCATTCACCCGATTCAATATGGATTGGTTGGATTAAGCCTTGCTATCTTCTTCATGTTGTTGCTCAGCCTGAGCGAGCATATCGAATTCCACTGGGCTTACCTGATTGCCAGCGTCGCCTGCATTGGCTTGCTGACCGTCTATGTCAGTTCGGTGCTGAAAAGCTTTATGCGGGGCCTGGGATTTTCAAGCATGTTGACGGTGCTTTACGGCGCTTTGTATGGCTTGCTGGTGTCGGAAGACAATGCTTTGCTGATGGGTTCGATGCTGCTGTTTACCATCCTTGCCGCCATTATGCTGGCAACCCGCAAAGTGGATTGGTACTCGATCGGGAAAAAGCAGGCGGAAGCCGCCTAGTTCAACCGGGATAATCAAAGCGCCATCGAAAGATGGCGCTTTTTCAATGCGATCAAAAAACCAGAAACGACAGCCATGCCAGTGCCGATCCGATCACCGTTGCGGCAAAGACATCGCTGGGATAATGCAAACCCAGAATCACGCGCGACAATGCAATGCTGATGGCCAACGGAATCAGTACGGGGGCGAGTATCGGATAGTAGGCCAGCACGACCAAGGTGAATGACACTGCATGCAATGTATGACCCGATGGAAAACTGAATTCATCGAGCGGTGCCGTCCAGACATGGATACGTGAATCCCGTGCAAAGGGACGCGGACGTTTTGTCCAGCGCTTCAATACTCGGTAGAGCAGGGCGGTAGTGACAGCCATTACGGCCATATGCAGAAATAACGGTATGCCGCGCGCGCCTTCGACCAACATGATGACGGCCATCAGCAAATACCAGACCATGCCGTCGCCAAGCCGGCTGACGGTCTGGAAATAACGGCGAACCCAGGCTTGTTCGGCCCAGGTATTTGCCAGAACGCACCACTGGTGTTCCCGCAGCAGAAAGTTTTTTACCCGTATGTTCATGCCACGCTCCTCAAGTCGGAAAGTTCATGCAATAAACGCGAGAATGCCTTTGCCACCGTTTCGGGATGCAGATGCTGAACCGATTCATTGGCCAGCATGCCCATTTTTTTCAGATCCGGATGCACGGCCAATTCGACGAATGCCTTCGTGAAGGCTGCTTCATCCGAAAAGCCGACGGTATGGCCGTGCACGCCGTTTTTACAGTGCTCCCGTGCTGCGCCGTAATCGAAAGCACAGACCGCCAGGCCGGACGCCATGGCTTCCAGCGTGACGTTTCCGAAGGTTTCCGACAGGCTGGGAAAACAGAAAATATCGGCACTGGCATAGTGCTGGGCCAAATCATCGCCACGGCGCATGCCGGCAAAAATAAAATCCGGATTTTCCGACTGCACGCTGGCGCGATGCGGGCCGTCACCGACGAGGATGAACTTTGCGTCGGGCCGTTTTTCCTGCAAGGCCCGAAATGATTTCACCGCTAGCGGCAGGTTTTTTTCCGGCGCGATGCGGCCGACATGGATGACGGCAAGATCCTGAGGTTTCAGCCCCCAGCTGGCGCGCAACTCTTCATTGCGCCAATGCGAATTGAATTGCCGTGTATCGACCGCGCGGCCAAGATGCTGTACGTGATGAAACCCTTGCTGTGTCAGCGAATCGGCAAGCTCGCTCGTTGGAACCAGTGTGGCGTCGCCACGATTATGAAAACGTCGCAGCCAGGCTAATACCCACGGCGATAGAAATCCAGCGCCATAGCGGCCCACATAATCATCGAAACGCGTATGAAAACCGGTGGCAATCGGAATGCCCAGCTTGCGTGCGGCACGCATCGCCGACCAGCCCAGCGGGCCTTCGGTTGCTATATAGATGGCGTCAGGACGTTGTGCGGTCCAGCGAGCAAGCAATCGTTTGCGGGCCGGAAGGCCGAAACGCAAGCCGGGATATCGCGGAATCGGCGCGCCTTCCACCAGCATCAAGTCCTGATGATGGCGCGGTGATTCGTCGTGTTGCTCGGGTCTTACCAAGCCGACGCGATGGCCAAGATTGCGTAAACCAAATTCGAGTGCCTGCACCGTCAGCGCCACCCCGTTGATTTCAGGCGGGTAGGTTTCGGTAATCAATTCGATGTGCTGATAGTTTTTCATGCGCGCAGTGTGCGCAGGCAGTGTGCAAGCCTTGTGTCATTGGCGTGACAGAATGATGACTTGGAAAGTGAAGGAGATTGCCGAGCTACAGGCAAAGCCGTGAAAAGGGTTTATGAGGCGCCTGAATCATTCGATGCCTTCACGACATCAGGTAATTCCTACACAAAGCAGGGAAAACTCTCCACATCGTCACCATGATGCTTTTGTTACCATGTTCGCAACCATCTAACGTCAAAAATAGATACATGCCTATCGCGCGCGCTCTGGAAATTCTCAAACACCAATTCGGTTATGACGATTTCCGCATGAATCAACAGGCTGCCGTGGAATGTGTTCTGGCGAAAAAAGACTGTCTGGTATTGATGCCGACCGGCGGCGGAAAATCGCTTTGCTACCAAATTCCCGCTTTGATGCTGGAGGGCCTGACCGTGGTGGTTTCGCCACTGATCGCACTGATGAAAGACCAGGTCGATGCTTTGCGCTTGAACGGTGTACCGGCGGCATATCTCAATTCGAGCCAGGAAAATGCCGTGCAGCAGGAAGTCATTGCAGCGGTACGCAGCGGTGATATCAGGATTTTGTATGTGGCACCCGAAAGATTACTCCAGGGCAGCGGGCAATTTATTGATTTTCTGAAAAACCTGCAGGTTTCCTTGTTTGCGATCGATGAAGCGCACTGCATTTCAAGCTGGGGCCACGATTTTCGGCCCGAATATACCCAGCTCGGCAGACTGAAAAGCTGGTTCCCGGAGGTGCCGGTCATCGCGCTGACGGCAACGGCGGACAGCCTGGTGCGGCAGGATATTCTCGAAAAATTGCATATCGAGCACGCCGAAGTGTTTTCTTCGAGTTTCAATCGCGCCAATATCTTTTATCGGGTTGAACCCAAACGCGATACTTATTCGCAATTATTCGATTATCTGGACAAGCGTCGCGACGAAAGCGGAATCATTTATTGCCTTAGCCGGAACTCGGTGGATGCCCTGGCAGCGGATCTTCGCAACGACGGTTTCAACGCACTTGCCTACCATGCAGGGCACGACAAGTCGAAGCGTGAAAAGCACCAGGAATTGTTTCTCCGCGACGAAGTAAAAATCATGGTCGCGACCATCGCCTTCGGCATGGGTATCGACAAGTCGAACGTACGTTTCGTGGTGCATCACGATTTGCCGAAAAACATCGAGAGCTACTACCAGGAAACCGGCCGTGCCGGCCGCGACGGACTGGAAAGCGAAGCCTTGCTGTTTTTCAGCCATGGCGACGTACAAAAACTGAAGGCTTTTGCCGAAGTCGAGGGCAATGCCGAGCAGTCCGACATCATGCTCGGGAAGCTCAACGTAATGGCGCAGTTTGGCGATCTGAAAACCTGCCGGAGGAAATTCCTGCTGCAGTATTTTTCGGAAAATAGCGTCGATAAGTGCGGACATTGCGACAACTGCCTGAAAACTTTTGAACGATTTGACGGCACGGTCATTGCCCAGAAAGCATTAAGCGCCGTGTATCGAACGGAACAACGGATGGGTTTGACCTATCTTGTGGATTTTCTGCGCGGTGCGAAATCGCAAAAAATGCGCGACCAGCACAAGCAATTGCCGACATACGGCATTGGTGCCGATATCCCCAAAAACAGCTGGCTGGCCTATTTCCGGGAATTGATCGAGCAAGGTTATCTTGATCAAACCAACGGCCAGTACCCGACGCTGGTGCTCACCGATAAAAGCCGCGATGTACTGAAGGGGAAAACCGTCGTCGAACTGGTCAAGATCGTTGACGAAGCCGAGAGAACCGGCGCCTACGGCGAGCACGAAGCCCCGGAACATTTCCGCGATTTGCTCGAAAGATTGAAAGTCGTACGCAGCCAATTCGCCCGCGCCGACAATGTGCCGCCCTATGTCATTTTTTCCGACGTCACCCTCATGGAAATGGCCAGCTATCTGCCGCAGGATTCGGAACAGATGCTGAAAATATCCGGTGTGGGTGATATCAAGTTCGAAAAATACGGCGCTGAATGTCTGGAAGTCGTCCGGCTGTTTTGCGAAGAAAACCGGTTGGACTCGCGTATCGAGCTAAAAGCGCCGAAGCGCGAACGTAAAGCCAGTGTGCGTCGCCCTGGTGATAGCAACAGCAACGCCACTTCCGACATCACGCTTTCCATGTTCCGGCAAGGTGTCGCCATTTCCCAAATCGCCATTGATCGGAAGCTGAGCGAAGGCACGATCGAGGGGCATTTGTCACGATATCTCGCTAGCGGTGAAGTTGCCTTGAACGACCTTGTGGCCGCCGACAAAGTCGAACCAATCAGGCAGGCAATCGTGCAATTCGGCGATAGTACTGCCATTGGACCGATCAAGCAGTTTCTCGGCGAGCAATACAGTTATGGCGAGATAA
>Ga0208114_1000065_pt1 | contig 26442 bp, 22 predicted proteins | sample LakWasMeta2_LOW4_2_FD_183854 | JGI IMG/M metagenome (GOLD analysis project Ga0208114, IMG submission 183854) | Freshwater sediment methanotrophic microbial communities from Lake Washington under simulated oxygen tension - Sediment Metagenome... | ecosystem: Environmental > Aquatic > Freshwater >... | reverse complement strand
TCCATTACCCTGGATGGCGTCGTCATTACCCTGGTCGATACCGCGGGCTTGCGAGACACCGCCGATGTGGTCGAGCAGGAAGGTATCAAGCGGGCACACCGGGAATTGGTCGATGCTGATTTGGCATTGGCGGTGCTGGACGATCGGGAAGCCGATTCAGGGAATGAGCCATTGCGAGCCAGTCTCGCCGGCGTACCGAAAATCCTGTGGCTGCATAACAAGTGCGATCTCAGCGGCAAGGCGGCCCATGAAGAACAACGCGAGGACGGAAGACACCTATGGTTATCGGCCAAATCCGGCCTCGGTTTTGATGGGCTTCGCCAGGCATTGCGCGAGGCAGCCGGTTTGAATGAAACAGACACAGGCACTTTTAGTGCCCGAGCCCGCCATATCGATGCCTTGGGAAGAGCGCAAACGGCATTGTCGACCGCAGCGCGGCAACTGGAACTGAAACAGGGCGAACTGGCGGCACAGGAATTACGCGATAGCCATCATGCCTTGGGAGAAATCACGGGACAGATGGATGCTGACGCCTTGCTGGGCAGAATATTTACAAGTTTTTGCATAGGCAAATAAGCCAGACGTGCTATACCGTGATGGACGATACGGAAAATTCTTGACAATTAGGCCAAACTTTTATGTGCTGTGCGTGTGAAATCCGTACAATCTTTTAACCCAGCCTCGAAATAAGTGACCACTATGAGCAAACCAACCCGCCTTATGAAACAAGCATTGCCTTGCGCCTTATTAATTGCCTTGGGCCTGGGATTGTCCGCATGCCAGAAAGAAGCAGAACCCGAAGCCACCGTGGCCGCCGATACGACAGCTCAGGCCGAAGCCCAGATCGCGCAAGCCGCACAGGCCGCGCAGGCCGCAGAAGCGGCTCTGGCCGCGTTGCCTGTGGAGGAACTTCGCAAGCGTGCCGCCACGGCTTTCCGCGAACAGCGGCTCTATGCGCCGGCAGGCGACAATGCCATGGAGTACTACCTCGCATTGCGTAAAAAGAGCGACAAGCCAGACGCCAATGCCGAAAGTGCCTTGATGGATTTGATGCCCTATACCGTAATTGCCTCCGAGCAAGCCATCGGTCGGTTTGACTTTGTCGAGGCCGAGCGTCTGCGCGCCTTGCTGGAACGTGCCGATCCACAAGCACCGGCCTTGCCGCGCATCGCCGAAGCCATAGCAACCGGCAAGGCCAATGCCGCCCAGCGACTGGTGGATGACGCGAAGCGCAGTGAAGATGAAAAACGCCTTGAAGAATTGGCCAAGCAGAAAGCAGCCGATGATGCCGCCAAGGCAGCGGCAGCAGCACGTACTGCGCCGACAGTGGCAACACCAGCCCCAGTAGAAACTCGCCCGGCACCGGTCGAGACACGCCCGGCACCCGTCGTAGCTGCACCGGTACAACCCGTAGCTGCACCTACACCGGCGCGGCCAGCGGCCAGCAACGCATTGGTGGCAATCAGTACGCCACAGCCGGCTTATCCGGCAGATGCATTGCGTAACGGCGTTACCGGCAACGTGGAAGTGGAGTTTGTGGTGAATCGCGACGGTTCGGTATCCGATGTCCGCATCGTGAAATCCAATCCGCGCGGAACTTTTGATCGCGGCGTACAGACCACCGTACGCAAATGGCAATTCCAGCCGGTCGATGAGCCACGCACCATCCGCCGCAACTTCAACTTCAACTGATTCTGAAATCCAAAAAAAGAAAAGCCCGGCATAGCCGGGCTTTTTTATGTCTGCTGCCAAAACACGGCGTCAGGTCTTTTGCGTTCCAGGAATGTCGTTGCACAAAGCACAATGAATACCCTTGCGGGATTGGTGAATACGCGAAGCGGTGAAAATATTCGCACTGATCATTGCCCACAGAAGGCTTTCCGAAAGCGAAGACATCACGTCGTGTCCGCGCAATAAATGTGCACTCGCTATCACGACAAAGGCAATGCAAAACACCACGAAGAAACGACGCAACCAGAACATGAGGCCCATAAAAACTCCAGTAGGTAAATTTTAAAGCGAGATCGAATCAGGCGCTGATCGCCAGTTTTTCACGATGATACAAACGCGCCGCAACGGCCCAAAGCAAGGCGGCCAGCCCGAAACCGGCGGCCAAGTACACCGCCCATTCGACAGAGCTGATGACTTCGCCGCGCACCAGTTTCATGATCATCTGATTTTGCGACAGGAAGGGTACCGCGAACATCCATACCTGGTTTTTGACCGGGTTGATCATCAGGATAATGGTCGGCAACAAAGGCAACATCATCAGGATGCTCATATAGCTTTGGGCTTCCTTGACGCTTTTTACGCTGGCGGAAATCAGCGTAAGAAGGCATGCGCCGATCAGCAAAATCGGAATCAGGACGACCAGCAATAACGCAATCGTGCTCATCAGCAATTCGACTTTTACGCCAAGGTCACTTGAGAACAGGAAGCAGATTTTGAACGCCATCAGGCTGATGACCAGACTGAGTAGTCCAAAGACACAGGCGGCCAGAATTTTTCCGCTCATGATCGCAGTGCGTGAAGCGGGAGTAGCCAGCAGGGGTTCCAGCGACTGGCGTTCGCGTTCGCCAGCGGTGACATCAATGATCAGATAAGCACCGCCCAGAAATGCAGTGAGAATCAGCAGGTAGGGCAGAAAACTCAAAATCTGTCCGGCGCGGCTTTGCGGCGTCGCCAAATCGCGATGCGCGATTTGTATCGATTGCATTGCGGTTGGACTGACGCCACGGGCCAGCAAGCGAAGCGTACCGACGGTTCGGCTGTAGTTTTCCAGCAGATTTTCGATGCGTTGAACCGGAATGGAAGCATCCTGACGCGTGCTGTCGTGAATCAATTCCACTTTTGCCGGCAAACTTTTGCGCCACTGTGTTCCATAGTCGGGGCTGATCCGCATCACCACGTCTTCGCTCTGGTCGGCGATCGCAGCATCGATATCGTCAGGCGCTGCCTTGACTACAATGTTTTGGCCTTTGAGCCATGCCACGAGATTCGGTGCGTGTTCTGCGCCTTGCACTGCAAGCGTGAGCGGCTTTTCCATTTGCGTGCTGACGCGGCTCGCCATCATCTTGATCATGCCGAACATCAGCAAGGGACCCAGCAGGGTTCCGATGACCAGCGAAATCGCCACCGTCCGGCGATCGCGGAACATGTCTTTCAATTCTTTCCTGAAAACCGTGATTAAAGCGCTCATGCGTGCAAACCCTCCTCGGTGCCGATGGCCTTGACGAAAGCGTCTTCCAGATTCTGTTCGCCGAATTGCTCCCGCAGTTCATCGGCAGTGCCCTGCGCCATGACTTTTCCTTTCGAGATGATGACGATGCGGTCACACAGTGCCGCCACTTCCTGCATGATGTGGCTGGAAAAAATCACGCAGCGGCCTTCGGCCTTGAGTTGTTTCAGAAATTCGCGCAGGCCGCGGGTCGTCATGACGTCCAGGCCATTGGTGGGTTCGTCGAGAATCACGTTCTTCGGGTCGTGAACGAGCGCACGGGCAATCGCGGTCTTGGTGCGCTGACCTTGCGAAAAACCTTCCGATTGACGGTCCAGCACATCATCCATTCCCAGGGCGTCCGACAAAGCCTGCGTGCGTGTAGCAATTTCCTGCTGCGTCATGCCGTGTAATTGACCGAAGTACTGGATATTTTCGCGTGCGGTCAGGCGCTTATATACGCCGCGCGCATCGGGCAGCACGCCAAGACGGCGGCGCACGTCCTCGGCTTCCTTGATGCTGTCGAAACCATCGACTTTGACATTGCCCCGATCCGGATTCATCAGGGTGTAGAGCATTCTCAGCGTCGTGGTTTTGCCGGCACCGTTCGGGCCCAGCAAGCCGGTAATTTCGCCATCGCGTGCGGTGAAGCTGACGCCTTGCACGGCATTCACCAGACCGGTTTTGGTCTTGAAGCTTTTGTGTAAATCCTGAACTTCGATCATGAGGAGTTCTCTTAAGAAAATTTTTCAAACAGGCTAAAAATGTCTGGACGGCATCAGGGTTCCCAACCATAAAATCCGGTGAACGGCGGCACGTAGGCGAGAGTATCGAGACAGCTGATGTCGAGCTTTTTCGCATCGGCACTGTCGATAAAGCGGGCGAATATTTTCGGTCCGCATCCGACCGGCATAACGTTATGGCCTTGTCCCTTTACGATTACGTGCCTGCTGTTGGGCAGGAATTTCGCGACTTCGTTTCCATAACGCGGCGGTGTTACCGGATCAAACTCGCCCGACAATAACAGCACCGGCATATTGCCTTTGAGAGGCTCGCGAAAATCGGCGGCACGCTTTGCGTGCGGCCATACTTCGCATTGCGCTTTCAGGAAACCGATCATGCTGTTGCCGATCAAGGTGTTGGCGGCCGCTGGATCTTCCTTCAATTCATCGGCATCTTCACTGCAGATTACCGACAGTTGCATGCCATGCATGATTGCCTCGTTCATGCTTTCGTTCATCATCTGGGCCTGGGCCATCAGTGGCGCGCCATTGCCCTGTGCCGCCTGCGTCAACAACAGCGGCAACATGGAAGCGGTCATTGGCGAATACGCGTACATGCGTGCAACGCTGGCGAGGGCGGCGACATTCAATTTTTCCTGTTTTGCTTCACCCGACATCGGGTCACTGTAATTCACCGTCATCGGAGCGATCGCCAGCTGCGCACGCAAGGCATCGAGTTTCTGGCGAGGGTTTCCAAAGCGTTGCTTGCAGACCTTGTCGGAAGCACAGCGAGCGAAATGCAGGTTCAGGGCATTTTCGAGATTGATTGCATGCTCGGCACCGAGAATCAGCGAGTTCGGTGCAACGCCGTCCAGCACGATGCTGCGTACATGCTGCGGAAAGCGCTTGGCATATTGCTGGGCTACCCGTGTGCCATAGGAAATGCCGTACAAGTTGATTTTGTCGGCGCCAATCTTGCGCCGCACAATATCGAGATCGCCAATGGCATAGCCAGTCGAGTAAAAACGCGGGTCGGCGGATTTCGCCATTTGGTCTGCACAATGTTTTGCAAACGATCTAGCCTTGTTGAGATCCAGTTCGGCGATGGCTTCGTTTTCGGCGACGGCACTTTTTCCGCTGGCGTCCTTGCAAACCAGCGGATTGGATTTGCCGGTACCGCGTTGATCTACCAGAACGACATTGCGTTTTTTGATGACGTCGGCAAACACAGGATGTAATTGCGGGTAACTCTCGAGTGCCGATTGCCCGGGTCCGCCCGCCAGCATGAAAACCGGGTCGGGCTCGGCTTCGCCTTTCGCGGGGATCCACGCCAGCGCAAGTTCAATCTGGCGGCCTGTCGGCTGCGCCGGGTTTTCAGCGACCTTCAGCGTGGCGCATTGAGCCGACACGGTTGTTGCACTCATTGCGACCTGTAGCGAACATGGCTGGAAATCCAGCTCGCCGAGTTTGCGGGCATATGCGGTTGGACTGAGTGTCGCGGCGCCCAGTGTCAAAATAGCCAAGCCGTAACCGGCAATATTGAGAGACATAAAATTATCCTTCCAGAAATATCGTTTCGATGCGCATGTTGAACAGGCGCGCAATTTTGAATGCCAAAGGCAGGCTGGGGTCGTATTTTTCGGTTTCAATCGCATTGACGGTTTGCCGGGAAACATCCAGCAAATCGGCCAATTCACCCTGCGACCACCCCTGCTTTTCGCGCAATTCACGGACCCTACTTTTCATCGGTAACGCCAACTCGCGAAGCATTTGGCAAGCCCATACAAACCGAACAAAGTCGGGAATACCCAAATGGCAACCGCCGCACCATCGAGATAAATAATCTTCGAACTGGCAAGGAAGCCGAGGCACAAAAAAATGACGCCGGTAAACAAGCCAGATATCGCTATGGCTTCCAGTTCGATTTTCCGCTCGAGTTCATCGCTGTCACGCAGAAACCGGACCAATGCGCCGCAAACGAAGATGATCGGTATTACCGGAGCGAGCGACAGCAACGCCCGCAGATAGATTGAGGCCTCTATACCGACCTTTTTGGAAATCATGATCGACCCAAAAAGAACCAAAACATAGGCTAGCATGGCCGGAATGAAGGTTTTTAGGTACTTGCGGTGGACAGAGCGCATGGTTTAAGTGTCAAGTGTGCTTGACACAAGCATGCTCGACTAATCTCAGCTTGTCAAGTGTCCTTTACATTCATTTGTAGGGTGGTCACTGCCCACCAAGGCTATGAGCTGAAGAAACGTGGGCGATGCCCGCTCTACTTCGAGCTGACGTATTTTTCGCGACGAATATGCGGGATCGGCAAACCGTAAGCTTTCAGGGCCTCGAAATTCACGTCAACCATATTCGGATTGCCGCACAGATAGGCGATATCGCCATCGGCATTAGGCACGAGCTCACTGAGAGCTTCCTGCACATAGCCGCTGCGAACATCGGCGCGCGGGTTTTCCGGCAGCGAACGCGAGAAGCAGGGCATAAAGCGGAAATTCGGATGCTGTTCGGCGAAGGCGTAAAACTCGTCGCCGTAAATCAGTTCTTCCGGTGTCCGGGCACCAAACAGTAAAACCACTTCGACATTGCGCTCGCTCATCAGGCGCGCCAGTTCCGGCAACATCGCACGGTAAGGCGTGACGCCGGTGCCGGTGCCGATCAGCAGATAGCGTTTGTTGGAATCGTTGGCGACCAGGCAGAAACGGCCGAACGGACCACTGCATTCGATTTGCTGGCCTTCGTCCAATGCCTCAAACAGGGCCGAGGCGGCACCGCCGGGAACAAAGCTGACGGCGATATCCAGTGCATCGCCCGGGCCCATTGCATGATCATGCAAGGTGGCTATCGAATAACTGCGTTTGGTGGCCGTGCCGTCGGGGTAGTTGAAATGGACCTGGATAAATTGGCCAGCTATGAAGTCCAGCGGCGCACCGTCGTCGCGCACAAAACTCAAATGGCGAACAGAGGGCGCCAGCATGCGGCTGCCGATTAACTTGAGCGGAAAATGTGCAGCCATGAGGCATCGTGCCGGCGGTTAAAGAAGGAACGCGATTATACTAGGCATTCAACCACGGAATGACAGGTCGGGCATTGCCCGGCCCGGAGACCCCTATGCAAAACCAGGCAGCGCTGGAAATCAGCGATCTGAGAAAAACCTACGAAAATGGCGTCGAAGCCCTGAAGGGCGTGTCGCTATCAGTGCAACCGGGCGATTTTTTCGCCTTGCTGGGCCCGAACGGTGCCGGAAAATCGACCCTGATCGGTGTCGTGAGTTCGTTGGTGAATTCGACCAGTGGCGAGGTCAATGTGTTTGGCATCAATCTGCAGAAACACCGCAGCGAAGCAATGCGGCAAATCGGTCTTGTGCCGCAGGAAGTCAATTTCAACATGTTCGAAAAGCCGCTGGATATCTGCGTGAACTACGCCGGCTTTTACGGCATGGACCGCAAGACGGCTTTGGCCAGGGCAGAAGAAGAATTGAAACGGGCACAGCTCTGGGAAAAAGCCGACATGATGTCGCGGACCTTGTCCGGCGGCATGAAGCGGCGCCTGATGATTGCCCGCGCGATGATGACGCAGCCGCGCCTGCTGATTCTCGACGAGCCGACGGCAGGTGTTGATATCGAAATTCGCCGCGGCATGTGGAAGACGCTTCGCGAAGCCAACCAAGCCGGCACCACCGTTATCCTCACCACGCATTATCTGGAAGAAGCGGAAAATCTTTGTCGCAATCTGGCCATCATCGACAAAGGCCGGATTATCGAACAGGGCCCGATGAAAACCTTGCTGGCGAAATTGGATGTGGAAGGATTCCTGCTCGACATCGAAGGCGAGTTGCCGTCGAATTTGCCGCATCTGGATAAAGTGACCTTGATCGCTACCGATAGCCACACGCTGGATATCGAGAAACCGCGCGCGATGGATTTGAACCATATTTTCAGCGAACTCAATCAGGCCGGTATCCGCGTTCGCTCGATGCGCAACAAAGTGAATCGCCTGGAAGAGTTGTTCGTGAAACTGACCGGCGATACTAGCCAGGCCGCCTGAAACCCGTTTTCCCATTGATGCAGAAACACACGCTTTCGAGCCGGAATAAAAAATGTCGAACCCGAATCTAGTTGCACTGAAAACCATTGCCCGCCGCGAAGTCATGCGCATTCTGCGCATCTGGGGACAAACCCTGGTGCCGCCCGCCATCACGATGACGCTGTACTTCCTGATTTTCGGAAAACTGATCGGTTCGCGCATCGGTGACATGGGCGGCTTTGATTACATGGATTTCATCGTACCGGGTCTGGTGATGATGGCAGTTATCCAGAATGCCTACGGCAATATCAGTTCGAGTTTTTTTGGTGCGAAATTCGGCCGGCATGTCGAAGAATTGTTGGTGTCGCCGATGCCGAACTGGGTGATCCTGACCGGCTATGTTGCCGGAGGCGTGCTGCGCGGTTTGATGGTCGGCATTATCGTGCTGGCGATTGCCATGTGCTTCACCCACGTGCGCGTACCCCATCCCTTCGTGATGCTCAGCACCGTGCTTCTGGGCGCGACCATTTTTTCCCTGGCCGGTTTCGTCAATGCCGTCTATGCGAAAAAATTCGATGATATCGCGATAATTCCGACATTCATCCTGACCCCGCTGACGTATCTGGGCGGCGTATTTTATTCGGTGCGGGTGTTGCCCGATTGGGCAGAAACCGCGACCCATGCGAACCCGATTTTCTACATGGTCAATGCCTTCCGCTACGGGCTGCTGGGCGACAAGGCCAGCGATCTGCCGATATGGACGGCGTTTGCGGTGATGTTGTTTTTTGTCGTGGCGCTAGGTTGGCTGGGATTGCGCTTGTTGACCAAGGGTGTTGGCCTGCGTTCGTAAAACGGTTTCGGATCTATTTGACGAATTCAATCATGTTGTCAAAATTTCTGAAGAATACTAGCGCGCCAGCGTGATCGTCAGGACCGTGTTCGATTGAAAACCGGACAACTTCCATGCCCGTTTTGGTATGGATGCGAATCGTGCAATCTTTCGCACTTAGCATTTTTTTATAAGTGGAATACGGAATAACGATAAAATTCTCTCGCGCCGTGTCGATGGTGGTTGAGAATGCTGCGTAGTTTATTTCATCTTCATGATCCGGCAGAGAAGCAGTGTAAGAAAACGTTTTGCCATCGATTTCGATATCGACCCCTGCTAAACCAACGGCAGCAGAACCATACCCGGATGCCTCTTTTGCATCGGCGACGACGAGCGATATTTTCCTGCTTGTCAAAGAGGACCAAGCTGCGCCTAGTTTGTATTTGCTTATACGGTAGTCGCTGAAATACAAGCGGGTTGGTTCGATAGTGGCTACACCCGACAAGCGGAGGTTTTCAACTTCAGCTGCAAACGACTCTTCAGAACTCCCGCTCGATTGTAAATGCCCGCCAAAGCAACCTGCCAGCGCGAGCGTCAGGAGAGATAAAAGCAATCTATTTGTCATTGTGTCCACTATTGGTCATTGGATGGCAGGCGCAAACCGAAAAAGTCTCTTGCGTTCGTCGTGCTGGTTTCTGCGGTTATCTCAACCGCTTCACCCCGATCCTTCGCCAACTCCTCGACGATATGTTTCAAATACATTGGTTCGTTGCGATGCAATTTCGGTTTCGGCCTGATCGATCTCGGCAGCAGATACGGACTATCGGTTTCGATCAGCAAACGATTGGCCGGAATATGCGGCACGATCTCGCGCAGATGCAGGCCGCGACGCTCGTCGCATAACCAACCGGTGATGCCGATGTAGTAATCGGCATCGAGGTATTCGAAGCATTCTTTCTTGCTGCCGGTAAAACAGTGGACTACGGCCTTGTTCAACTGGCCATCGAAATTTTTCATCATTGCCATGAAATCGTCATGGGCGTCGCGCTGGTGCAGGAATAGCGGTTTTCCGCATTCGACCGCCAGCTGCAATTGTCTTTCGAACGCGTTGCGTTGTGCCGGACGCGGCGAAAAATCACGGAAATAATCCAGTCCGCATTCACCCACCGCGACGATTTCCGGCAAGGCATGCAGGGCGCGTAATTCGGCCATGCCTTCTTCGGTCACTTCCAGGGCATGATGCGGATGCACGCCGGCGGTGGCGGACAAAAAGCCGGAATGTTCCCTTGCCAGGCGAAGCGCATCGCGGGAACCTTCCCGTGAAGCCCCGGTGACCACCAGATGAACAATCCCGGCTTCACGCGCACGCACCAACACATCCTCCATGTCATGCCGAAAACTTTCATGGCCCAGATTGGCGCCGATATCGATCAATTCCATGGAGTGTCCGCATCATTCAATGCCTTAGTGTAAAGAATGGTCAACCGGAACGCAGCTGCTGCGTTTTTACCGGAATCATTCGATTTCAAAACGGCCATCATGAAAATGCGAGTATTGGGTAGTTTGTTTCTGCTGGTGGCCATGTCGGCCTATGCCAAGCCCTTGTATGACACACGCGCAGTCGATATTTCCATGCAGGCATTAATGGCCGACTATGCCCTGGATGGCGGCAGTATCCGCTTGGCGCGCGACGGCAGAGTGCAGATGGAAGAGTATTACGGCAGCTATGGCGCCAGTACACGCGTGCCGATAGCGTCGGCGAGCAAATGGCTATCGGCTTTGGTGATTGCCCGCCTTGTCGAGAAAGGCCAATTGCAATGGCAGGATACGGTGGGTAAATGGATACCCGATGCGCCAGCGGACAAGCGCGGCATCACGCTCACGCAATTGTTTTCCCATACCAGCGGTTTGCCCGGCAATGAAACGACCGGCTGCCTGTCGAATCGGTTTATTACGCTGGACAACTGCGCCAGGCAAATTCTGGATTTACCGCTGGAATCGACGCCGGGAAGCAGCTTTTCCTACGGCGGCAATTCCATGCAGGTGGCTGGACGTCTGGCCGAAATTGCCTCGGGTAAAAACTGGAATTTGATCTTTTACGATGAACTCGTCGTACCACTGGGTTTGACCAGTACCGATTTTGCGACCGGCTCGACCCAGGAAGGTTATGTCTGGACCGGCAATCCGCGCATCGCCGGAGGCGTTCGCAGCACGCAGGCAGATTACGGACGCGTGGTGGATGTCTTGCTGGCCGGAGGCTTCTATGGCAACCAAGCCTATCTCGATGGTGAGACACTCGCGTTCATGGCGTTCAACCAGGCAGCTGGAAAAGTCGTTATCAGTACGCCAATACAGGAAACCTCCGGTTATGGCATCGGCCAATGGGTGGAAGGCGTTGATTCACGGGGTATCACCACGCGGGTGTCGAGTCCGGGCGCATTTGGCATGACGCCCTGGGTGGATTGGGCCGCCGGCAACAACGGCATTATTTTCGTGAAGGATCAGCGTACCCGCATTGTGGACGGACTCAATGAAGTACAGGTATTGGCCATTTCGGCACTGTCCAAGCGGCACTACATCAGCCCGCCACCGATAAGCAAACCCCAGAGTAACAAACCAGCGCGAACATCCGGAACATCGCTTGGCGCGATAAAAAAATAGCGAATCAGGCGAAATGTTTTTCGAGGATTGCCGAGCATCTCTGCGCAATCAGGCTATCCAGATAGTCGTTGTCGATAGTATCGAGCGAACCGGTTTTTTTTGCCGCTGTATAACGGTGTGCTTCGTTTGCCGACAGCAGGCGACGCTCAATACCGCAAAAATCGGCTATGCGTTCTGCGCTGTGCTTGAGTTCGGTGGTTTTCAAAACCAGCAATCGTTCCTGTGGAACCGTTGCAGTAACGTTTTCGACCCGCTGCGCCCAGCGATCCAGATACAGGGCAATCGGATAAAGTCCAAGGGCTTGCAGACTTTTCTCCTGTTCCGGATACACCTCGGGCAGCGGACCATACACGGCGGTTCGCATCGCTTCCCAACGCGCATTGACCGGGCGGCCCAGCGTCTGATTGAACGCGGAATCAAGCCATGAGCGCGGATGCCGCAGCGTGAGAATGAATTTAGCCGCCGGGATGGCATCAGCAATCTCGCCGGCAAAATGGCCGTGCAGATGCGAGACGTCACAATCGAGCCAGAGACGGCGGCTGCGATCAACGAACCATTGGCCGATTTCGCCGGGCCGACACTGGCCGCGCTGATGTCGCAAGTACAGATCGATTTCCTGTTTTACTTCGGCCTCATGCAGTGTGCGGAAATGCGGCTCGAAGATGCTGACCAGAGAATGCGTACCGGTTTTCGGAGAGCCGACACCGAATACCTGGCAGCGTCTTGGATTTATAAGACGATAACCGGGAATTTTGGGATAATGCTTGACGAATTTAGTGGGTAACGACATGACCGCAGCATCGCAAAAAACACAGGGCTTGTCATGTCGGCCAGCAAGCTTGCGATGATGGATTTTCCGATCAATGAAGTATTGCCGGCGATAACGTCGAGCTTGCAATCTCATACGCGTCTGGTGCTCGAAGCCCCGCCCGGTGCCGGCAAGACCACCCAGATTCCGATCGCATTGTTGAAAGCGCCCTGGCGTGGCGACCAAAAAATCCTGATGCTCGAACCGCGTCGTGTGGCTGCACGTGCCGCCGCCGGTTTCATGGCGAAACAACTCGGAGAAGCTGTTGGCGAAACGGTTGGCTATCGTATTCGTTTTGAAAACAAAATTTCGGTCAAGACAAAAATTGAAGTAGTGACCGAAGGTATCCTGACCCGCATGATTCAGGACGATCCAGGTCTGGAAAATATCGCCGCCATCTTGTTCGACGAATTTCACGAACGCCATTTGAGCGCCGATCTGGGATTGTCGCTGGCGCTCGATATCCAGCAATCGCTGCGCGAAGATCTGCGGCTAGTAGTGATGTCGGCAACGCTCGATGGCGAAAAATTGGCGCAGTTTCTGCAGGCGGAACGAATCACCAGTGCCGGGCGGAGTTATCCGGTCACGACCACGCACTTTCCGTCCCGACGTGACGAGGTGTTGACGTTCCAGATCAAGCGCTGCGTTGAGGAGGCACTGCAAAAACATGAAGGCGATTTGCTGATCTTCCTGCCGGGCCAGAAAGAAATTCGCCAGCTTGAAAATGTCCTGCAGGTATCGATCGCAAACAATGAAAATATTTCGCTGATCAGTTTGTATGGCGAAATGCCGATTGAAAAACAGAGCGAAGCACTTGCACCGGATAAAAACGGCAAACGCCGCATCGTGCTGTCGACCAATATTGCCGAATCTTCGGTGACCTTGCCCAGCGTGCGTGTCGTGATTGACAGCGGCCTGTCGAGAGAACCGCGCTTCGATCCGAACTCCGGTTTTTCGCGACTTGAAACGGTGATGATTTCGCAGGCGTCGGCAGATCAGCGCGCGGGTCGCGCGGGACGTGTTGCCGAAGGTTGGTGCTATCGAATGTGGCCGGCATCGCAACGCCTGGAATCCATGCGAAGTGCCGAAATTTCACAAACCGAACTCAGCGGCCTGTGTCTGGAATTGGCCGCCTGGGGCAGCAGCGATCTGCGTTTTGTCGAAGCACCGCCAACGGGCGTGATGTCGGCGGCACGCGAATTATTGCAACGCCTGAATGCCATCGATAAACAAAACCGCATTACCGGGCTGGGCAAACAAATTCTCGCTCTCGGCACCCATCCGCGTATCGCCGCGATGTTGCTTGCCGCGAAAGATGAAAACGAAAAATCCCTGGCCTGTGATTTGGCGGCATTGATCGAAGCGCGCGATCCGTTGATCGGCGAACGCCGGGACGACTGGATGTCGCGCTGGCAGGCGCTGGCCGATTACCGTTCCGGTAGATTGCCTAACAATGTCAATCGTTCGGCGATAGCGGCGATCGATCAGGCAAGCCAGCAATGGCGGCGCCGTTTGCGTTGCGAAAATGTTTCGGTCAAGACGATTCCCGCGCATGCTCTCGGCGACTTGTTGCTGCATGCCTTTCCAGAACGCATCGCCAGACAACATCCCAATGATCCCAGACGTTACCAAATGGCCAACGGGCGCATGGCAAAAATTTGGGATGACAGCGCCCTGTTCGGCGAGCCTTGGCTGGCGATCAGCGAATGTCGATTTGAAAACAAGGACAGCAGCATTTTGCGTGCCGCACCGCTGGATGAAGTTCGATTGCAGCAGGATTTTCCGGAACGTTTCAGCGAGCAGGATATCGTTCGCTGGGATGCCGATGCACGGGGCCTGACAGCGCGTCGGGAAAAACGCTTCGACCAGATTATTCTGGAATCGAAACCTGCTGGCCGGCCCGACCCAAATAAAGCAGCGCAGGCACTTTGCGATGCCATAGGCGAACTGGGATTGAATGCCTTGTCGTGGACGGAAAATTTGAAACAGTGGCGCGAGCGTGTTCGCTGTCTGGGCGAATGGGCGCCGGATTTGAACTTGCCCGATTTTAGCGACGAAGGATTATTGGCAAGACGCGAGCAATGGCTGAAACCGGCGCTGCAGGGAAAAACCCGTCTGGATGGTTTGAGTGAGCAGGATTTGAGCGAAGCGCTGAAATCGGAACTCGATTGGCCGACGCGACAAAAAATCGATCAACTCGCACCGACAAAAATGCTGGTGCCCTCGGGCATGGAGCGAGCGATTGAATACCAACATGATGCTGTGCCGGTGCTGGCGGTAAAACTCCAGGAATTATTCGGTTTGGCCGATACGCCGCGGATTTGCGATGGCCGCGTCACCCTGACCTTGCACCTGTTGTCGCCAGGCGGAAAGCCGCTGCAAATCACGCAGGATCTGAAAGGCTTTTGGGAACGTACCTACCCCGAAGTGAAAAAAGAAATGAAAGGGCGTTATCCAAGACATCCCTGGCCGGAAGATCCCTGGAGTGCGACCGCCACCCATCGTGCGAAACCGCGCGGCACGTAATTCAATATTTATTTTGGGCCGGTCGGGCCTTCCAGGCCCGACCGCCCGATATCAAAAAACATCACAACAGTTTTTCGTATTCCTCGATCATATCGAGCAAGGCCAGCCGCATTGGTTTCAGCTGCGTTTCATAGCGCTTCCATCCGCCCATGTTTTTGCTGTGGATGGGTTGCCGCAATTGCAAAGTACTTGCCGTCGTCGTAATGCGTTTGTTGGCCAGAATATCGGTGACCCCCTCGACTTCCGGCAGTCCCAGAAATTCCTGTACGCGACGGGCCTCCACTTCGGGCTGGGTGACCAGATGCTCGTAATGCACGTCCAGAATCCGGCCCGGTGCAATGTGGTGCCAGTGTTTCATCAGGCGCGAATAGTTGCGGTAGTGGTTGGCACACTCCAGCATGTCGTAGCTATAGGCGTAATGGTGATGGGCGAACAATTCCTTCATGTTCGAGAAACACGCATCCATCGGATGGCGGCGCAGGTTGATGATCTTTGCATGCGGAATCGCTTTTAGAATCAACCCGGCATAGAGATAATTCAGCGGCATTTTGTCGCTGTAGAACTTGCGGCCTTCGATCAGGCGGCGGGTTTTTTCGAGATAGCGGTTGCCGACCAGGTGGAAATCGATTTTCGAAATCAATTCGCCAAATTCCGGATGGATTTGTATCGGCAAAGGCGTGTCAGCGGCCCACTGCAGTTGTATCTTGAAATCGGTCAATTCGCCGCAGGCGGTGATTTGCGGATGATTGCCGATGATGCGTTCGAGCAGCGTGGTGCCGGTACGCGGCATGCCGACCACGAAGATCGGCGTGACTTCCTGCGGTACTTGAGTCGGCACTTCGAGAAAGTTTTGACTGGTTGCCTTGATCAGGTTGTCGAAACTCAAGTTTTCCCGCCCGATATCGAACGTGAGTGCCGAACGACGATGTTTCATGCCTTCGCACAAGGCTTCCCAGGCCTCGCCGGTCTCATTGACGGCATCCAGTTCCTTGAACATGCCGTAATGAAGATAGGTCTTGTCATCCAGAGTCAGATTCGGCTGCGTCAGCACTTCACGCATGCGGGCCACACGCAGTGCATTGCCGTCCTTGCTGCCGAATTGCGCTCGCATCCAGTGTGCATGCCCGTGCACGCGGTTTTTTGAAATGGAGGATTCGCTGGCGGCGATCGCGTTCTCGACCGGGCCGGTAAAACTAAGGATGATGCTCAGGATGTGGTTCGCAAACCAGCCATTACTGCCTTCGGCATGAGCACGTTGAACAAAACGGAGCGCTATCGGCTGGTCTTCCAGCGAACTGTACTGACGACCGACATCCAGCAAGATATCGCGATTGGCCGGGTGATTGATATCGATATAGGCCAATACACTATGGCCCAGAAAAGTTTCGCCCACCATCAGGCAGGCATTGCTGATCGCCAGAATATCGCGGGCCGGCAGACCGCCCGCCCGCTTGCATGCCTGAAACGCATTGTAGGTCGCCAAACGGGGCCGCCGCAGATTTTGATAGGACGACGACAGCAGGCAATACACCATCGCCTGCTCCGGTTCATTCAACAATAGCTGTTCGCAACTGGCTATCGCGGATTCGAATTGTCTGGCCTTGAATTGTTCGTTGGCGTGTTGCCAGAGCGTGATATCCACTTACACCGGTCGCTTTTGGGGGCAGGACGACACCATAAAGCAAATCTGCAGACTCGGGAACAATGCCTGCGTCATGACTGGGGAAAGAGTCCGATATTGTCCGGTTTCGGTCATATAAATGACCCGGTAAATGCAGTAGGATTGACGGCCATCATGTTGCGTCGGCTACTGATTTGGATCATCGAAAACCGGGCGCAACAGCAGGGATTCGTACTCATGTTGGAGTACGCAACAACGAATTACAGGGGCGGGATATGAAAAGTACAAAATTGACGGCTCGCCGCGTAGGCATTCGCCAGCAATTGGCAGCGGCCATCGTGCTGGCCTTGTCGGTGCAGGCGGCGCAGGCCGGTGATACTTGCGAGCTAAACGGCGGTGGCAACGGTGGTGCGATTTCAACCGGAACCTACTCGCTGGCCTGCGGCCAGAATGCGAACGCGGGTGGCAACTACAGTACGGCAATCGGTGCCTACAGTAGTGCGACTGGCGATTCGACTGCGACCGGCTACCAAAGCGACGCATCGGGAAATTCGACTGCGACAGGCTATAACAGTCTGGCCTATTCCGGCTCGGTTGCGACCGGCGAAGACAGTTTTGCCGGTTATAGTTCGACGGCAACCGGCAACAACAGTTTTGCACTTTACAGTTCGTCCGCCACGGGTGACGGCAGTTTTGCCTCGTACAGCTCGACGGCCACCGGTGCAAACAGCAGTGCGACGAATTATTCGAATGCTACCGGCATCGGCAGTTACGCCAACAATTATTCCAACGCGGTCGGCGCTTACAGCACGGCTTCGAGCTATTCGACGGCCATCGGCGACAACAGCAATGCAAGCAACTCTTCCACGGCCATCGGTGCTTACAGCAATGCCGAAAATAATTCGGTAGCGACCGGTAATTACAGCAATGCTTCGGGCAACTACAGTGTTGCGACCGGCAATGGCAGCAACGCTACCGGAAACTACAGCATCGCCGTGGGTGCTTATGCCAGTGCAACCGGCACCTATGCCACGGCCATCGGCACCAATAGCAGTGCGAACGCCTATTCGACGGCGGTGGGTGGCTATAGTTTTGCCTCGACTGATTCAACGGCAGTGGGTTATTACAGCACCGCTGTCCTGGAATCCACCGCGACTGGCTACAACAGCCTTGCAGGATTTTATTCGGTAGCGACCGGCAACAATGCGACGGCCGTGTATTCCTCGAGTGCTACAGGTAATGGCAGCTACGCAAATAATTATTCCAATGCCGTCGGTAACGGCAGCTCCGCGAGCAACTATTCCAATGCCATCGGCAACAACAGCTCGGCGGCGAATGATTCGGTGGCCGTCGGCAATTACAGCACGGCGACCGGGAGCTATAGCGTAGCCGTCGGCAACGGCAGTGATGCGACTTCGGCCAATAGCACCGCGATCGGTGCCTATGCGCAGGCAACCAATACCGGCGCAACCGCTACCGGCGCAAATAGCGTGGCCAGCAACACCAACACCACCGCCAATGGTGCCGGCGCGCAGGCCACGGGTACCGGCAGCACGGCGATGGGTGCCGGTGCTGTGGCTTCGTCCAACAATAGTGCGGCCATCGGTGCAGGTTCAACGACGGGCGCGCGCGACAACACGGTGTCAGTCGGTGCCGTGGGTGCCGAGCGTCAAATCACCAACGTAGCGGCGGCAACCCAAGGCACCGATGCGGTGAATTTGAACCAGATGAATTCCGCCGATGCGGCGGTGCTGGTATCGGCAAACAATTACACGGATGCCCAGGTGGCCACGATTGTCATTTCCATGGATGGGTTTCAGGATCAACTGGATCTGTTCGGAGATCAATTGCAGGGTTTGAACAAGCGGGTTGATCAGGTGGGCGCAATGTCGGCAGCCATGGCACAAATGACCGCCGCCGCTTCAGGCAATACCAGCGACAACCGACTGGCCGTGGGTATCGGTAATTACGGTGGTCAGAATGCGTTTGCGCTGGGCTTCCAGCGAACGGTTTCCGACCGTGTCACGATTAGTTTCGGCGCTGCCTATGATGGTGAAAAAACCGCAACCGGCGCAGGTGCATCGTTCGGCTGGTAAGGCCTAACGACGGATGTAAACGAAAACCGGGCATCCCGACGGAGCCCGGTTTTTTTATGGCCCGGAAATAACGAATGGGAAAATCCTGATGCACTTGCTGAAGACTTTTCGCGCATAAAAAAGCCGCCCTTGGGCGGCTTTTTCATTACTCGTTGTTGATTGGAACTCAGAATGCGACGTTGACGCCAAGGTTGAAACCGTTGTTGTCCTGGTTGTCATCACTCAAACGACCGTGATAACCAAGGTAGCCATTGATGGCATCGGTGAACTCGACGCTGACGCCCAGATCGGCTTCAATCCAGTTATCGGAAGGCGCGTAGCCAGGCAGGGTGAAGGTACCGCCCATCGAAGTCGAACCGGCCGTGACGACGGTGGCATTGTCTTCGCTTTCGGTGGCGTATGCGACGCGCAGGCTAGGACGTATGGCGCGATCACCGCCGAAGTTGCCTTGCAACTGATAGCCGATGCGGGCAACCAGCGAATCACGGTCAAAGCCGTCAAAGCGCATCGAAGTTGAATCGCCACTGTTTTCCGCGAAGTCGCCAACGCTGATTTGCTGCCATGTCACGCTGGCAAACGGTCCGTGACGGACGGTGTCGCCGAACAGATAACCACCACCCAATTCAAACGCGCGGTGTCCGGCTCTGGCATTGCCTTCTTCCACACGGGTTGATGGGCCGAGGACGATTTCGCGATTCACGTCGATGCTGCTGCTACCAAGCGACAACATGCCGTTGATATAGGCGTTACCGAAATGAGCGGTAGCGAAGAGCGAACCGAGAATTTCCTGACCATCAATGTCGCCGGCACCGAAATCACCATTGGTTCCACCGAAGCTGATGGCGGCACCCAGACTCAGGCCTTCGCTGTAACGGAATTCGAAACCACCGGTGAACGTTGCGCTGTTGGAGCTCAGTCCAGGCGAGTTGATGCTGGCGGCGTAATCCTGATTGCCAAATTGGGCTTGGGCAAAGCCACGGGTATTGCCAACATCTTCGCTGTTTACCTTGTTGTCGAAAGCCGCTTGGCGGATAGCGCCGGCGTGATCGTCATACACTTGCAAAGGCAGTTCGCCGGCAAGTGACACTTGGCCCGGTGCTGCGATGGTGGCGACAACGACGTTAGCCAGCAACTGGTGTGCAGCGCCGGTAGGATGCACGCCATCGGCGAACAGGAAGCTCAGGTTGTTACCGGCAGCATAGGTGAATGGATTGCCAGAACCCACGGCACCGCAAGCAGCCGAGCTGACAACGCCCGGGACGCCAGGACCGCAGGCAATGCCGGTGACATTGCTAAAGCCAAAGTAAGCCGGATTGGCGATGGCTTCATTCACGATAGCGAAGGTGTTGATGGCGATAATGCCATCGCGACCTTGCAGACCGGCACTCAAGGCCGCGTTGTAGCTGACGGTGGCAAGATTGAAGGCACCTTGTTGTGCAACGGGAGCGGTGTTGAACTGAGGAGTACGGGCAAGATCCGGCAGGTTATAGACCACGATGTAATTGGCACCGGCATTCTGCAAGGTCGTCACGTTGGCAAGAACGGCATTGGCAACGACGGTGCTGCCGCCGATGATGGCTGGCGAGCTGGCCCAGACGCCGCCACCGATGGCACCGAAGATGTCATTGGCACCGCTCCAAACCGTATAGAGGGCATTTGGATCAGCTGCGCCGCCGGCACCGCCGAGGTACAAAGCGATTTGGCTATTCAGTCGCGGCAGGGTGGGTGCTACGCAGGCGGGGGTTGCTGCGCCCGTTGCTGTTTGCGCGCAGCTGCCGCCGAAGGCAAAGTTGTAGCCGCCAAGAACGGATTCCGTCTGGTTGTAACCGTAGTACTGTGCAATCAATTGCGCATGCACCAAATCACCATTGGTGGTGAAGCTGTTGCCGGCAAACGTTGCCGGGTTGCCGTCGACGGTGGTCGTGTTGCCGGCATCGGTCAGGCTGTCGCCGAAACTGATAACGTTGGAAAACTGCTGGGCCTGCGCAGCCTGGGCGCAGAGCGCCAAGGCGCAAGCGGCGGCGAGATGGGAAATACGGGGCATGTTGAACTCCTGAGCGTGAACAAAAATAGTTAGAGCGCCACGCTGCGACTGGGTTTCACTCCTTGAAGTGACCCTCCCTCCCGCAGACCGCTTTGGCCCACCTCCGAGGTGTACCTCGGTTAGAGCCTTAACTTTAATTGAACTTTCGTCGCCATACCACTGCGTAGGTGACTTTTTCGCTATTTATTTAAGCGATAAGCCGCGAATGTCGCATTGAAACCGGCAAAGCGGGGTCTAGGCGACCCGGCGGCGCTTGCTCAAGGTCACCAAAAGCAGGGAAATGGCAGCAGGGGTCATGCCCGGGATTCGCTGGGCCTGACCAATGGTCTCCGGACGCACTTTAATAAGCTTGGCTTCCAGCTCGTTGCCCAAACCCGAGATGTTTTTGTAGTCGAAATCGGCCGGAATTTCGGTGTCCTCATGACGGCGATTGCGTTCGATATCTTCTTGCTGGCGAGCGAGGTAACCGGAGTATTTGACGCCGATTTCGATTTGTTCGGCGACTTTTTCATCGCTGACACCCGGCCCCAAATCGGCAACCGACATCAAACTGGCATAGGTAATCTCCGGACGCTTGATCAGATCCAGCACATTGCATTCGCGTGTAATCGGCACATTCAATTGAGCTTGCACGGCAGCGCCCAGGGCATTTCCAGGCGTTGCCCAAAGTTTATTGAGTCGTTCGGTTTCGGTTTTTACCGCCTCGGCCTTGGTTGAAAAGGCGGCCCAGCGCAGTTCATCGACGATACCCATTTGATGGCCGATTTCGGTCAGGCGGCTGTCGGCATTGTCTTCGCGTAATTGCAGGCGATATTCGGCGCGCGAGGTAAACATGCGATACGGCTCGGTGGTGCCATGCGTGATCAAATCATCGATCAACACGCCGATGTAGGCTTCGTCGCGGCGCGGCGTCCAGGCCGGTTTTTCCTGCGTCTGGCGGGCGGCGTTCAGGCCCGCTATCAGGCCCTGTGCGCCGGCTTCTTCATAGCCGGTGGTGCCGTTGATTTGACCGGCGAAAAACAGGCCGTGAATGCCTTTGGTTTCCAGCGAAGCCTTCAGTCCGCGCGGATCGAAATAATCGTATTCAATCGCATAGCCGGGGCGGGTGATATGCGCGTTCTCGAAGCCTTTTATCGAGCGCACCAGCTCCAGCTGCACGTCGAAAGGCAAGGAAGTCGAGATGCCATTGGGATAAATTTCAAACGTATCCAGCCCTTCCGGTTCGATGAAAATCTGGTGCGAGGCCTTGTCGGCAAAACGCACGACCTTGTCTTCGATACTCGGGCAGTAACGCGGACCGACACCTTCGATCACACCGGAATACATTGGCGAGCGATCGAGGCCTCCGCGAATGATGTCGTGTGTCTGTTCGGAGGTGTGTGTGATCCAGCAAGAAATCTGGCGAGGATGTTCGCTTTTCTGTCCGATGAAACTCATCGTGGGAATCGGCGTATCGCCGGGTTGTTCTTCCAGTCCTTCGAAATTGATCGAGCGAATATCGATCCGCGGCGGCGTGCCGGTTTTCAGGCGATCGACCATGAAGGGCCCGTCACGCAGCTTTTCGGCTAGCGTCATCGATGGCGGATCCCCCGCGCGACCACCAGCGTAATTGGTCAGACCGATATGAATTTTTCCGGCCAGAAATGTCCCGGCCGTCAGTACGGCGGCTTTGGTATTGAAACGCAAACCGCTTTGCGTGACGACGGCAGCGACGCGGCCATTTTCAAACGCGATGTCGTCTACCGGGGCCTGAAACAGAGTCAGGTTTTTTTGGGTCTCAACAATATGGCGAATGGCGGATTTGTACAGTTGGCGGTCGGCTTGCGCACGGGTAGCGCGGACGGCCGGACCCTTGCTGGCATTCAGGGTGCGCCATTGAATACCGGCGCGGTCCGTGGCACGCGCCATGGCACCGCCTAGGGCATCGATTTCCTTGACCAAATGGCCTTTGCCGATACCGCCGATGGCCGGATTGCAGCTCATCTGGCCAACGGTTTCGATGCTGTGGGTTAGCAATAAAGTGCGTGCACCAGCGCGCGCCGAAGCGAGCGCGGCCTCGGTACCGGCGTGGCCGCCACCTATCACAATGACATCGTAATGGAAGAAATCGTTTTTCATGATTGGCATAGTTTAAAGGATACCGGCGCCGGTATCGGTAACGCTTTATTTGTCAGGCTTCGAAGCAGTATCGTTTGCCCGGTGTATCGAGACGCGAGGCAAAAAAGTACGTCACAATTTGTAACAAGAATAAGGCAAACCTTGGCATGTTTCCTGCTCTTGTCTACAGGCACCCTCCATAACCTGTTCGACTGAACAGGGGCGAACTTGATTATGAAGGAATGCTAGCTGGGAGCTCCGGGGGGAGCTCCCGGCTTTTTTTATTTATGGCTTTTGAAAAATGCTGGTACCCGGTCTGATTCTTAGGAACAGGGGGGATCCGGGGGAATCAGGGCCGAGTACCAGGCAAATGGAATAGTTTGCGTCAGTAAATGACGTTTTACGTCAAAAGCAGTAGTTTTGAAACGGCGCTTTCACGACGATCCAGGCCATTCAACGCTCGTCTTTACCGTCACTTCTTTTTTCCTGACGCACAGCCGGAGCCGAGCGTTCGACTCTTTCCACTCTTTCAGTCCGCTCGGGGCGTTGCGACCTTTCGATGCGCGCTGCTCGTTCAGGACGTTCACGCGTTTGTGCGTCCTGTGCAAGCACTTGCCCCGGGCCGCGATTGTCTTGCGTGTTGACCGGATAGGGCTGGGGCCGGCGTGGCTGGCGAACCGGTTTTTCATAGGCCTGCGGATCGGAGTCCGAATCGATTACCGGCAAAGGCTTGGCCTGCCTGCGGGCGGGTTCCCGATTGCGAATCAGGATGCCATCGTCGGCACCTGCATTGGCATTATCACGGTCCCGCCAGTTCTCGGGGCGCAGGTTCTGCCTTGGTTGGCGCGTCCGGGTGTAGGGATTGGCGTCAACGACGGCATCGGGTTCGACAACAGGCTCGGTGGTGTCTTGTTCAAGCAGGCCGGGCTTGGTCGGTATGCGTACCGGTTCACCGGGGACGCGAATGCCAGGATTATTGTTGACGGAGTAGTCCGGCGTTGGGATGCCGCGTCGTACCGGTTTAGCTACCGGGATCGGGCCATTGGCGGGTCGTGGTCGTGGCGAATAATGGCCGTAATAACCTGAGTAGGGATAGCCATAACCATAGCCGTAGCCATAATCGTAATAATTCGAATTGCCGAAAATCAGCGAAATCCCGCCGATATTCAAAAAGAAATTACCCCAGCCGCTGTTGCAATAACGATCATGGTAGTAGGAGAAACGGCAACGGTAGGCATCGTTGTAGCCATACCAGGGGTTACCGTAAAACCCCGAACTGAAACCGTAGTAAGCATCGTAACTGTCGTAATAGGAATAATCGGGCTCGGGCTCATAGTAATAATCACCGTTTTGATCATCGGCAGGCGAGTAGTAACTGCCATCCCGATAAACGATGTCGCGGGTATAACTATTGGTACTCGTCACGCATGCGGTACTACCGAGCATAATGAGGCTGACGATGGCGAGCTTGAGTTTCATGACCGACTCCCTGAGTTGATGCAGTGTCATTTACCCCGGGTGAATCGGGACTTAACTTTTCGGTCTGGTAGGCCGAAATGTTAGAATAGACGCCATAACGCAAACCAAGGACTGTACATGGCCTTACATCAAGCGTCGGGCCGCTGGCGACTTGGCCTGTTATTGGCGCTGATCACGGCGGCCTGCTGGGCAAGTTTGCCGATTGCGTTGAAGATCACGCTCGAGCAACTGGATGCTCTCACGCTGACCTGGTTCCGTTTTCTGGTGGCAACCATCGTGATGCTGGGCTGGCTTAGCTGGCGCGGCGGCTTGTCCGCATTCAAGGGGCTGGACGGCAGACGCTGGTGGCATTTGAGTGCGGCGGCACTTTTGCTGATCGGCAATTACGTGTTCTATCTGCTCGGTGTCCAGTACACCACGCCGGCGAACGCCCAGTTATTGATTCAGCTCGCACCCCTGCTGATGGCACTGGGCGGCATTTTTGTCTTTCGCGAAATTTACCAATGGGGACAATGGTGTGGGCTGGCCACGATTGCCTGTGGTCTGTTGCTTTTTTTCAGCGATCAATTCAAAGGTACGCCACTCGGCACGCAAGCTTACTTGATCGGTTCGGGCTCGGTGATTTTTGCAGCCGTGGTTTGGGCCGGTTATGCCTTGATACAAAAACAATTGTTGATGCGGTTGAGTTCGCAGATGATCCTGTTTTTCATCTACGCGGTCGCCACGCTGGCGCTGTTGCCCTTCTCGCATCCGCAAAAAATTCTGGCGCTGGACGGCACGCATGCCTGGGCATTGGCCTATTGCGCGATCAATACCCTGATTGCCTACGGCGCCTTTGCCGAAGCCTTGGTGCATTGGCAGGCATCGCGGGTATCGGCGATTCTTGCCGTGACCCCCCTGCTGTGCCTGGCCTGCGTGGCGATTGTGCATTCAATATCACCCACGACGATTGCGTCCGAACACGTCACGACATTGGGTTATATCGGCGCGATTCTGGTAGTGATCGGTTCAAGCATGAGCAGCCTGTTGGGACAAAGGAAAGCGGAGTAGAGCATGGGCATTGAAAACAAAATCCCCCACTATGGCGACATCCTTGCCGCGGCGGCGCGGATAGCGCCCTATGCGCACGTGACGCCGGTTTTGCAATCTTCCTCGTTGAACGCATTAAGCGGAGCGGACCTGTATTTCAAGTGCGAAAACTTCCAGCGTGCAGGCGCATTCAAGTTTCGCGGCGCCTGCAATGCCGTCTGGAACCTGAGCCCGCAGGACGCGTTGAACGGTGTCGTCACCCACTCTTCCGGCAATCACGGTGCCGCGCTGGCGCTGGCAGCGAAAACGCGCAATATTCCGGCGTACATCGTGGTACCCGAAGGCGCGAATCCGGCGAAACTCAACGCCATTGAACAAGCCGGCGGGAAAATCACATTCTGTGGCAATACGATGAAAGATCGCGACGACACTGCCGAAAGCATTCGGCAAACGACCGGTGCGGTATTGATTCATCCCTACACCCATGTTGATGTCATCGCGGGACAGGGCACGGCTGCTCTGGAGTGTTTGCAACAAAGTCCGACACTCGATGCCATGATCGCGCCGGTAGGTGGCGGTGGTCTGATCAGTGGCACCCTGATCGCCGTGGCAGGCAAGGCAAAAAATTGCCGCGTGTTCGGTGCCGAACCGGCAGGCGCGGCGGATGCTTATGAATCGTTGAAGGCAAACAGGCGCATCGCCGATATCGTGTCGGAGACGATTTGCGATGGTCTGCGGGCAACGGTTGGCGACATCAACCTGCACATCATGCAGGCGCACGAACTTGAAATTTTTACCGTCAGCGATGCCGACACAATATCGGCGATGCGCCTGATCTGGGAACGTTTGAAAATTCTAGTAGAACCTTCGTGTGCAACGGTGTTGGCGGCATTGATCAAAAATAAAAACCGATTCGAAGGAAAAAAAATCGGCCTGATTATTACCGGCGGCAATGTCGATCTGGATTCTTTGCCCTGGTGACGTCTGGGCCTCGGAGCTACTGCTTGCATCAGCAATTTTTGTAAAGAAATCCTGCGTCTTCCCCGCGCAGGCGGGGATCCCGCGCCGCTGCTTGGATGCATGAAGTCACGGGGTCCCCGACAAGAGCATTCGGGGATGACGGATTAATTCAATATTTTTTTAATACATCGTCTTCCCCGCGCAGGAGGGGATCCAGCGCCGTTGCTTGGGTGCGTGAAGTCACTGGGTCCCCGACAAGAGCGCTCGGGGATGACGGTTTATTGATTGATTTTAAAAACACCGTCTTCCCCGCGT
>Ga0208114_1000063_pt1 | contig 26760 bp, 19 predicted proteins | sample LakWasMeta2_LOW4_2_FD_183854 | JGI IMG/M metagenome (GOLD analysis project Ga0208114, IMG submission 183854) | Freshwater sediment methanotrophic microbial communities from Lake Washington under simulated oxygen tension - Sediment Metagenome... | ecosystem: Environmental > Aquatic > Freshwater >... | reverse complement strand
TTCCATAATCCAGCCGGTACGTAATGCAGGCAAGCCATTACGGATATCAATGCTGATGGTAGGGTCAGTGTAAGGGCCGCTGGTGTCATAAACCACAACTGGCGGATTTTTTTCAGCGCCGAATGCTGAAGGCGTATCACTTAACGAAATTTCACGAAATGGCACACGGATATCCGGGCGTGAACCTTCAACGTAAATTTTGCGGGATTTGGCAAACGGTTTGGTGGCCGCCTCGTCAACAGAGGCAGTCTCGTTAAGGAATTTGGAAAGATTTTTATCAGTAGCGTTCACTGTGTGCTCCAAAAAAAGCTGCATTGATATGAATGATCAGTGCCTGCTTTTTGAAAAATTAATAAATCATAGGGAGCAGTAAACGCTGCATTCCCTACGGCGGCATGACCCGCATCAGGTTCAAAGGGTGTATCTCACTGTGTTTTCAAATTCACAGACCCCTAGCAATGGATGAAATATACGCTAAAACTGCTATAAAACCAAGTGTTTAAGTCGGGAATGATGTATTAAATGAAATCAGATACAAAATGAAAACTTAGTATTGAATGCTGATTATTTGATTGCAGTTACTCTTTGCACACTCACTAACGTTCAGAAATATTGCTTAGATTGTAAAGAATTACGAAGGGATGATTAAAATTGAGTTTTGTTAAATTTTTTTTGTTACACTAGTTCTAAAAATAACAAAACTCAATATTATTTGTGCGGGGATGTATGGCATTAATTCTCTATCTGCTTTATTACGTAGTAGCAATTTCAGCTTTGGTTTTACACTTTACCGGTCATCTTGAGCGCTGGGGCATGCAGTGGCTGTTGGTGGTGCTTGCAGTGACTGTGTTTCCGGTGGTGCTTTACCTTTAAGCGCAGAAACCGCTATTTCAATTTTCTGATGGCAAATTCTTTTGCCAATCTGGCTTGTTTCTTAAGGCCTACATTCACGATTTTAGGTGCAACACCGTTAAGCCAGGCAAAAAATGTTTCCGGCTGACCGATAAACACTTCCTGTTTCTCTTGTTCCAGTGCCTTGACCACAATCGCGGCTACTTTTTCCGGTTCATCGAGATTGCCGCCGGTTTTAGCGAGCATGGCGAGCGTTGTTGCGTCATTCATTGAAGTATTGACGCCGCGGGGCGCAATGTAGCTAACGCCGATATTGGTGTCTACCAATTCGCGGCGCAGTGCCTGTGAAAAACCATGTACGGCAAATTTGCTGGCACAATAGCTTGCGTAATATGGAAATCCCAGCGAACCCAGTATTGAGCCTATCATGACAAAATGTCCCCGACCGGCCGCTTTGAACGCGGGCAACACGGCATGTGCCAGCTGGATGGGAGCCGTGACGTTAGTGTGTATCATTTGCGCAATGCGTTCCGCGCTTTGGTCTTCAAACTGGATAAAATCCAGAATAGCGGCATTGTTGATCAGGATGTCAATGCCGCCCATTTTCTGGTGCGCCTCAGCAGTCACCTGTTTGGCGGTTCCGGCAAGCTCAAAATCAGCAACAATCGTATTGGCGTTACCGCCTTTATTGATAATCTCGTTGGCAAGTTGTTCCAGCTTGTCTGCATGGCGACCTACCAGTGCCAAATTTGCACCCTTGCGTGCCAATAATAGTGCGATATGTTTACCGATGCCGCCAGTGGCGCCGGTGAGTAAGATGCGTTTGTTTTTAAGCTGCATAAAAAACCTGCCTTATTTCTACATATGTTCAGCGGCTATTGTACGGAAAATATCGCCATACAATTTATAAAATATTTTTGCACTGTGAATCAGGCAGGCTTGATCATTTTCATCAGTTACCTGATTGACCAGGCTTTCATAAAACGAAACATGGCTGATGTCGAGTGAGCCGTGTGACAGCAGGTAGCTGAAAGCCTTTTTCGGTAAATTGAGATTTTCTATCAGTTTTTCGCCAGCCTGTGTTGCAACTGCGGTGCTCGTACCTTCCAGCACCAATACCATGCCGAAAAATCCAATCGGGTTAACGCGGTTGATCATGTCGTAAGCATAGGCCACCATGACTTCGGTAGCAATGCTGGCACTGGTTGCAGGCGTTTTGCTGGCACGCACAGCTTCTTTATCACCGCCGCATTCGGCAATGTCGTTCAGCACCCATTCCTGATGTCCCATTTCTTCTTCGATATATTCACCAATGGCGGTACGCAGCCATTCATAATGCCCAGGCAGACGTCCGCCACATGCCATCAGCAACGGTGTTGTGTGTTTGACGTGATGATAGGCCTGAGTGAGAAAGGCGATATAGGTTTGTAGCGAGATATTGCCTTTGCCGCCCTCCTGAATGAGCGCTAGGCTCATTAATTCGTTACGTTCTTTTTCTGTAGCTTGCAGTAGTTTTTGGTAAACAGTCATACTGATTTTCCTTCGTAAATTGCGTTAATCTGATTTTGATAGTGTTGCAGAATCACATCGCGACGGTTTCTGCCGTTGGATGTGAGTTGCTGGTTTTGTGTGCTGAAGGGTGCGTCCGCACGAACCCAGCGGCTAATACGTGCGTAGTCTGGCAATCTGGCATTCAGTGTTTGTATTGCATCTTCAACATCTTCGTTTCTAGCAGTTTGTCTTGGTACGATAACCGCCACGTTCCAGGGTTTTGCTTCGCCAAATAACGCAGCCTGCGCAATGCAGGGGGTGATTTTCAATTCGCGTTCTACCCATTCCGGCGACACATTGCGCCCGAATGAAGTGATAAAAATATTTTTCTTACGGCCGGTAATCATCAGGTAGCCGTCCTTATCCAGCTCGCCAATATCGCCGGTATGCACAGCATTTTGCTGTGACTGCTCTTGTCCCACATAACCCAGATAAGCGTTGCCATTGACGACAATCTCCTGCTCATGGGTAAAGCTCACTTGAATATGCGGCAAGGGCTTGCCTACAGAGCCTATCTTGTTGCCGTGCGGCACATTCAGCGCTACGACCGATGCACATTCAGACAAGCCATAACCTTCATACACAGGGATTTTAAGTTTTCTTGCACGTTCCAGCAGGGCAGGTGAAACCGAAGCGCCGCCTACTGCCAGGAAGCGCAGGTAGTTTGAAGTGATATCCCCGGCTTCGATACATACAACAAGTGCATGCAACAGTTCCGGGGTGAAAATAGCAGTGCTGGCCTGAGTGTGTTTCAGTGTTGCCAACAGTTTTTTGATATCAAGTCCTGTTGCGCCACTTAGCCCGATTTCATGGTTAGGCAGTAAAAAGCAGCTTGCGCCGGCAAGCAGTGTTGCATAAACACCCGCCACGTTCTCTAACAGCGTGGCTAAAGGCAGTACGCTTAAGTGCGTGTCGGCAGCAGAAACTTCAGTAGCCGTAACAATTGCCTTGGCAACATTGAGCATGTTTTCGTTGCTGAGGCATACGCCTTTAGGGTTGCCAGTAGTACCTGAGGTGTAAGTGATTTTTGCGGTGTTATGCGGCAACTGCACTTGCTCAAAACTGCGTAACGAAAATTGCGTAAGTGTTTTACCGGCTAACTCAAACTGGCTGCTATTCAAAATATTGCCTGCAAGCACAGGCTCGAACAGCTGCGGCTGGTCAGTCACTAATATCGAAACGCCGGCGTTTTGCATGGCATGTAGCCACTGCGCGGGTGAGAAAAAGAACGGCAGCGGTACTGTCGGTATATTACAAGCCATTGCTGCCAAATCCAGCACTATCCAAGCCGGATGGTTTTCAACTGCTAAAGCCATGATTGGGCGTTTTGTTGGTGAAGCTGCGTTTTGCGCTGCCCATATACCTGCCTGACGGCTCACGGCGGTATTTAACTCCGCATAAGTGAGCGAACTATCAGTACCATGCAGTGCTATTTTCTCCTGCGTGTTATGGCCAATGGCCTGCAACAGATCGTTAGTGCTCATTTTAGCAGTCAAACTTCTGCAACTCCGCGAATAGCAACCACCTGTGGAGTGTTGTTGTAGTAAGTGCCCCAGCTTGCGAATTCTACCGGGTCTAATCTTGACGGGTCTGCTGCCTGTAGCGCATAAACATCTCGACCGCCTTTAACCAGACCATTTTGCAGGCTGTGATGGGCAGTGGCCACGCCCCACTCTATTCCGATATCCAGACTGTACTGAATCACATGTGCAATCAGTACGCCGGCATTGCGCGGATTGGATACGGCCAGATTACCGATTTCCGTAATCTGTGAACGCGTGATGTTTTTATTAAAGCGACCTGAAAAAACCGTTTCGATTGGCGCATCAAGATACTGCTCCAGAAACAGGGCAGACTCGCCAGCTTTGCGTAAACCGAACGCAGCCACTAATTCACCTTCTTCATCGCGCAAGCTCACCAGATTTGGCATGAAGTGCTGCACATCAGCACCATAGGTTTTGGCAAATACGTCATGTATAAACTGTTCAATCTCACGGCGTTCTGCCGCATTGCAATCTGAAGTCGTTAATTTAATATTTTCTGCACGCTGTCTTTTTGACGCAGCAAGTGGCCTGGTTTTATAAGCGGCCTCGGCATTAAAGAATGCTGAAGTGTTACCCAAACTCAGAAGCGCGGCATTTAAATATGATGAACCTAAATAAGCTGGATTTTGCATTTTGTATTTCGCTATGAACACTGATGGTTACACTTGAGCAAGTAGCGTGCCGATGATTGTATACATGGCTTGTATTTGCTATTTCCGCAGTAGCAGAGTGTAAGGAAACAAAATAAATAACTCTAACAATCAATTGGTTATGACTATTTATGTTGATTATCGTTCTTTTTAATATGCATTTCTGATGCGAGCAGAAGTACTGATGCACCGGTAGCCTAGACTGCAAAACCTGCATATTTTGATCTCTGACGGTAATAAAACCCCGCAAATTTTGTATGAGTGCTATCTGCCAGCAAAGCCATGCAGAATATAAATCAATGACTTACGACTCTGGCACGGCGCTTGCGTTTAGAAGACCTTATGCTAATGTCAATTAATCGATCTGAATACTATGCTTAACAAATCACAGCAAAAATATGCCAAGCCCAGCCTTTTCTGGTTAAAACATTTAGTACCGGCCTTGGTTTTTATTCTATTAATGTTGTTGGTATACCCACATACAAATTTGGACACACGTATTGCCGATTTATTTTTTGATACAAGTTTGCATCGATTCACATTGAAAAACGATCATTTTCTGACGGTCTGGATGCACGTCAGGCTGAAATGGTTAATGGTGGAGATTGCTTTAGCAAGCCTTGTCTTGGCAATGTTAAGTTACAGGCTAAGCAGCCTGAAAGAGTATCGCTTATCTTTTTTATGGGTGTTTACAGGGATGCTGATATCCACCACGGCTGTCACCGTATTTAAGCATTACAGCGTGCATGGTTGCCCTTGGGATGTTGTGCCATATGGCGGTAATTTACCATTGTTAGATTTATTCACTTCACCGCCGGCAGGTACAGAAGCCGGGCGGTGCTTCCCGGCTGGTCACCCTTCTGGCGGCTTTGCGCTAATGGCATTTTATTTTGCTTTCATGCATATCAAACCGCGTTTTTCCGTACTTATGTTGCGGATTGGCTTGCTCATCGGTTTGTTAATGGGTTTGGTGCAAATGATGCGTGGTGCACATTTTTTATCACACGTGCTATGGAGCGGCTGCTTAGTCTGGATGGTTCTCTTGGCGCTTTATTGGCTGTGGCCGCCAGAAAAGTCAGCTACACGTAGACAAGGTACTTCATTAGCATTACTGATGCTTAAAGGATAATGGAGTCGTTTGCATGAAACTAAAACGGCTTTATATTTAAATAGAAGGTTACTAATCCGTCATGCTGGCGGTTGAGGAAGATGTCAGGGCTGACAACGCAACGCAGGTTTGTTATTGCTGATGCTATTGGCGTCAATCCATAGCAGCGGCTTTACGCGGTCATCCAGATTGCAGGCATCTACGTAGCCGATAGCACCTTTGGTGATGCTGACATAACGTAGTACGGCTTCTTCTGACTGTACACTGTACGGCGGTGTCGTGCCATGGAAATAAAGGCCGTTCCAATAGTCACCCTGTTCGCTCGGCACGCTATCTAGAACCACTTTTGAAAAATAAATGCGTAACGGATGTTCAGCATGTAAATTAACCGGACGTATGCGCGTACCACCCTGCCAGTATTGTTTTTTCTTCCAGTAGATCGGGGCCAGGTCGCGCGGGTTCAACTGCTGAATTACTGCGGTTTCAGGGTTGCTGGATACAATCACAGCAAGCGGATGCGACTCTTCCGCATAGCTGATATGTGCAGCAGCAAGTGCGTAAAATGCACAAAATGCTGCCAATGCGAGTTTATAGAACGACCCCATCAGAACAGCACCGCAAATGAGCCCATAAAACCACGCGGGGCGTCCCTAAAGTCATCACTACCGCCAATAAACTCCATTTTAAGCAGTTGCTTGGACGTAACGCGCTTGGTAACACCAAGCACCCAGCGTTCGCCGGAAATAGCCTCGGGTTTATGGAAAGTCTCCAGACGGGTGAGCCAGTACCAGTTATTGCCCAGTGGCGCTGCACTCTGCAGATAAGCACCGCTACCGCCATCATTGCCGCTGTTGGTAAAACGCTGAAAACCTTCCCCGCTTATTTCCCAGCCTTTAATATGGGTAATAAAATCCAGGCCTACCATGCGGTAATCCGGAGAACCGGGGCGGTCCTCCGTAAACGTGGCGAGACTTAAGCCCAGATTAAACCGATTGTTTAATTTAAAGTGGGCGCCGGTTACATTTTTATAGAGGGTTTCATCATCATCTTTATCTTGGTCTTTGAGGGTTTCAACAAAAAACGAGTATTCAAAAGACTGGTCTTCACCGCTTATCTTTACCGGGCTGGAACCGTGCATCATGACGCCGTTAATGGCAGTGGGAAATAAGTAATTGGTCACTAGTGGACGGGTGCCGGTCCATACGAGCGGGGCTGCGTGCAACAGGTTCCAGCGGCCGACAGGTGTTAAAAAGCGACCGCCGCGGATATTGATTTTTTCGGAAACGTTATAGTCGAGATATAACCTTTCCAGGTCGAAATAACTGTTTTTGCTGTCGAATTTTTTGTTTTCGTTCCAGCTGAGCGGGCGTTCCAGTTCCAGTTCGCCGAAAAATTTGAGGCGGGCATTGTTGTCCCAGCTTAGCAGCAGGCTGATTTCATTCAGATTCAACTCGGTATTGCCCTTGCTCGGTGCGGTAATGCTCACGCTGGAGTAGCCGCCAAGTTTAAAACCAGAGGGCTCGGCTATTGTTTCGTTTAGAGTTTCATCTGCATAGGCAATGTTGCATACCATAGCCAGCAAGGCTACACTGACTGCATGGGCTACTTGCTTGCTTGCAAGTTTTGACAGGCGATGTAAGTAGCTACGAATAGCCTTGGTTTTTTGCTGAATCATGATGAATGACTACTACAAATAAGAATGCACAATTGTACACTATAGCTACTGGAGCCCATGCTAAATAGGCCTTTTTCCGTCAGACAAGTGTTGCTGGCAGGGTTTTTCCTTACTGCCTTGTTGCCTATGCTGATCATGACACTGCTTGCCTTTTATCAGGCGCGTACCGCATTGCATGAAGAGATCGTGAGCGGTATGCAGACGCGCGCGAGTGCTGCGCTGAGCGAAGTTGACCGTATGATGTTCGAGCGTATTCAGAACGTGGCTTCCTGGAGTCGGCTGGATGTGATGTATGAGGTGCAGATTGGTGATGTAGATAAGCGTCTGTCGCATTTCCTGGCTGATCTTAAGCAGAGTTACCGCGGGGTTTATCATGCATTGTATGTGGTAGGTTCCGATAATCGCGTCATTGCTTCAAGTGAACCGGCGCAGATTGGTCAGCCTGCTGCCACGGTGCAGCCGTGGGTCAATATTCAGCTGGCACGACATCCTTTGCTGCTAGGGATCATCAAGCAGCAAAGATTGCCCATCGCCAGCGATATTATTGATCATGACGGCAATAAGGTAGGCACGCTGTGGGCCGTATTCGACTGGGGCGAGATTGAAGAAATCCTTAAAAATACGCAAAGCCAGGGCAGTGCCGCTGCACTGCTGGATGAGCACGGTAAGCCGTTGGCACAGACTGCTGAATGGCAGCAGATAGTGGCTGGGCATGATGTTTCGGTGCGTTCAAACGGCAACGTCCAGGCCAATATTCCAGTTCTGAATTGGCAAGTCGAGATTTCCCAGTACCGCGCCGTTGTCATGGCACCGGTACATCGTATGGGTTATATGTTTATCTTTTTACTGATCGTGACGGCATTTCTAGCTTCAGCACTTGCTGCGCCACTATCGCGTTTTATCACCACACCCCTCGCCAGACTGACTGCATATGCCAATCGCTTTATGCGATCTTCTACGCAGAGCTTGCCACCTGCGCCAGATGGGCCGACCGAGGTGCGCGAGATGACCAACGCTTTTGCAAAAATGATCGATGACCTTAACTTGTCAAAAGATAACCTGACAAGAGCAGCAAAGCTGGCTGTGGCTGGCGAAATGGCTGCAGCAATGAGTCATGAAATCAGGACGCCGCTGGGGATATTGCGCTCATCGGCACAGGTGCTTGCGCGCGAGAAAAACTTGAGTGCAGAAGCGCAGGAAGTCGCCAGTTTTATTACCTCTGAAACCGAGCGTCTGAATAAACTGGTTTCGACGCTGGTAGACTCTTCGCGACCGCGGCAGCCGGAGTTTGCGATGCATGACCTTGCTGGCTTGCTGGAAAATGCCGTGGCCATGCTGCGCATGCAGGCGAATAAAAAAGAGATCAGTCTGGAACTGGTGGTGAATGCCTTGGTGCGAGAAACTGATGCCGGCCAGTCAGCAAGACGTGTGTTGGTAGAGTGTGATGGCGAGCAAATCACGCAGGTCATTTTAAATTTATTGCTCAATGCCATCCAGATATTGGAAAATGGTAGCCGGGTGATCGTGTCGCTGTTTGAGCATGAGGATGAAGTGACTATCAGCGTAGCAGATAATGGCAAGGGTGTTGATGAGCCGTTCAGACAGCAGATATTTGATCCATTCTTTACCCAGCGGCAAGGCGGTATTGGGCTTGGGCTAGCGGTTTCCAGACAGATTGTGACCGCACATTTTGGCACACTGACAGTTGAAGCAAGCATGCTGCCCAGTCGCTCACTAAGTGCAGGCGTAACTGGCCATGGCGCAGACTTCAGGGTCAAGCTGCCCAAACTGCAGGTACATTAGCTTTGTGCAAACGGTAACCTTGATTAACTAGCAGATAACGATAAAGAGAATCATGTCGCAAACGATTAAAACCATATTGGCGGTGGATGATGAACCGCATATGCTACGCTTACTGGAAATCAGTTTACGCCAGGCCGGATATAAGCCGCTGACTGCCAAAGACGGGCGTGAAGCGCTCGAAATCGTCCGTACCCAGCATGTGGACTGTGTTGTAACTGATTTACACATGCCCCATATGAGCGGACTGCAATTGCTCAAGGCGATTCGCAGCGGCGGGCCAGATGGCAGTCATGATAAAAACAGGCAAGGCGCGCTTGCAAACCCTGATTTGCCGGTAATTATTGTAACGGCGCAGGGAGAGGTCAAAACCGCCATTGATGCAATGAAAAGTGGTGCTTCCGATTATATTCTGCGCCCTTTTGATCTTGAGGAACTGGAGCTGGCGATTGCGCGCGCCTTGTCATTCGCGCGGCTGGTAGTTGAAAACCAGTTCTTACGTGAGGACAAAACGCCGGATACCGGGCTGGTAGGCACTAGCCCCGTCATGCAACAACTGTTCGAGTCTATTCGTCAGGTCGCACCGGAAAAGGCTACGGTACTGATTGCCGGTGAAACCGGTACCGGCAAGGAGCTGGTGGCGCGCGCCATTCATGCCGGCTCTCCACGTAGTCATGGTTTGTTTGTGGCCGTGAATTGCGCTGCGATCCCACATGAAATGCTGGAGTCTGAACTGTTCGGCCATGAAAAAGGCGCATTTACCGGTGCGATTAAAGATCGTGTCGGCAAGTTTGAACTGGCAGATGGCGGCACTTTATTTCTGGACGAAATCACGGAAATGCCGATGCCACTGCAGGCCAAGCTGCTGCGCGCATTGCAGGAGAATATCATTGAGCGCGTAGGCGGCAACCGACCGATCGCCGTCGATATTCGCGTAGTTGCTGCGACCAACCGTGATCCGCGCGAGGCCATTAAAGACGGCAAGCTGCGTGAAGATCTGTATTACCGGCTCAATGTATTCCGTATCGACTTACCTGCGCTTAAGGCACGCAAGTCAGATATTCCAAGTCTGGCGCAGCACTTTCTGGCCAAGCGCCGTGTTGATATTTCACAGGAAGCGATTGATGCTCTCACCCGTTACGACTGGCCGGGCAATGTGCGCGAGCTGGAGAATGTGCTGGAGCGTGCCGCGATTATCAGCGGCAATCAAACAGTATTGCCCAAGCATCTGCCAAATGAAATGGCGAGTGTGGCACCATCGCGGGTGCAAGATACGTCTGCAGTTGCCGGTAGCCTGGCTTTGCCGCCAGCGATAGAAGCACTGGAACGACAGTTGATCACAGAGGCGCTGGCTGCAACGCAAGGTAACAAAAGCAAGGCGGCTAAGATTCTGGAGATCAGCGAGCGCTCACTCTGGTATAAACTGAGCCAGTATCAGATGACTTGATACTTTGCTGCCTAATTAGCGTCATTGTTTTTTGTGATGTTTACTAAGGGCTTGTACGTATAGACAACTTCAAGACATAAGTCTAAGTTATAAGCTGTTTACATATGAATTCCCTTTGCGCCCCAACGCGAGCTTTTGCGTTTATTTAACCGGGGCGCTTTTTTATGGTGTTAAGCTCCAGATAAGCATGATTTCATAAAGGCTTTACGTTCATCACCTTTTAAGGTTTTTGCTTTCGGATCAGCATTGCAGGTCTTCATTTTGTTTTGCTGCGAACTCAACGATGCATCATGTTTGCTGGAGAGACAGTCTTTCATAAACGCTTTACGCTCGTCGCCTTTTAGTTCTTTCTTGCCTGCGTCAGCATTGCAGGTTTTCATTTTGTCTTGCTGAGAGGTCGCAGGCGCCTCATTTTTGGTGGACAGGCAATCTTTCATGAAGGCTTTGCGTGCATCACCGCTAAGCGTCTTTTTGGCAGCGTCCGCGTTACAGGTTTTCATTTTATCCTGCTGTGTGACAGCGTTGGCGGTGAGGCAGAATGTGGACATAAGTATTGTAAGTATTAGTTTTTTCATAATATTCTCCTGAATGGATTAAATTGACCGCACAAATATAATAAGCTTTTTTCCGATTCACTAGTAGTGACAGATGTAACAGTTTATCTGCGATCGCAGTACTTTATGTTTCAAGCCATTTAATGAATATGGTTTTGTTTAAGCTTAACTGTTGTGACAAAGTGTCAGGCATCGTTGATAATGGTATGGTGTATAGACTCTTTGTAGAGAATAGAGCTTAAAGTGATGCAGCAACAAGTGAAGTTAACTTCTGTACTTAAAGTCTTCTTGGCATTCACCCTGCTTTTCGGTTTATATCTCTCTACATCCGGCAGCGCATACGCACTTGAAAAGGTTACGCTACAGTTAAAATGGCATCACCAGTTTCAGTTCGCAGGCTACTATGCGGCGCAAAGCAAAGGGTTTTATCAGCAGGAAAACCTGGATGTGAACATTGTTGAGGGTGGCGTAAAAGTGCCCGCTCTCAAGCAAGTGCTGACTGGTGCCGCGCAATACGGCATCGGTGATTCGGATATTTTACTGTCACGCGTTGAAGGTAAGCCCTTAGTCGCGATTGCATCAACTTTTCAGCACTCGCCTTATGTTTTGCTGAGTCTGCGTGAGAAAAAAATTAAAAGCCCCAAAGACCTTATCGGCAAACGCATTATGCTGTCTAACGATCAAGGTGCTACCCAGTTTAAAGCAATGATGAACAAGGCGGGCATAGGTCTTGAACATGTAACCCTCCTGCCGCATACATGGAACCTGCAAGATCTGGTGAACGGCAATGCAGATGTTGTTTCTGCCTATGCTACGGCAGAACCAGTCCAGCTGGAAGCCATGGGCTACAATCCTTCGATATTAAGTAATCAGGATTACGGCGTTGATTTTTACGGTGACATTCTATTCACAAACGAGCGTGAAGTATCCTTACATCCTGAACGACTGGATGCATTTTTGCGTGCTACTAAAAAAGGCTGGGTCTATGCTTTTGAGCATCGGGAAGAAATTGCACGCCTGATCGCCGCGATGCCCAGTGTTGCTGAGCACGACATCACTTATGACATGCTGCTTAAAGAAGCCAGCATCATGGAGCCATACGTATTATCCGATGTCGTCGAATTCGGGCACATGAATGTTGAGCGTTGGGAAAATATTGCGAAGACGCTGGCCACACTCAAGATAATTCCAGAGAACTACGACCTTGATGGCTTTGTTTACAGTAGCGAAGTTTTTAAAGATTGGGTTATCCGCTGGATTAGTTTGGCCATCATCACTGTATTGATTCTGCTAGGGCTCGGCTTACTCTGGAACATGCAGATTCGCCGCAACGTCAAAAGCCGTACGCTTGCGCTGCAAGAAGAAATACAGCGCCGCGAGCATGCAGAAAACTTACTTAAAATTGCTGGCAGTGCTGCGCATTTGGGCGGCTGGATCATGGATATTGAAAGCAAAAAAGTGACATGGTCAGATGAAGTGGCCGCTATTCACGATATGCCCTCTGGACACTCGCCTACTGTAATGGAAGGGGTTTCGCTTTTTGTGCCGGAACATCAGCCAAAAATACAGGCTGCCATCAGCAATTGTATTGAGCATGGTATTTCTTACGACCTTGAGCTGGAAAAGTTAACCGTCAAAGGCAAGCGCATTTGGGTACGCACTATCGGCCAGGCGGTTCGTGATGCAGATGGCACTATTGTGCGCCTGCAAGGTGCATTTCAGGATATTTCAGAAAGAAAGCGCCTGGAGGCATTCAAGGCAGGCCAAAACGCAATTCTCGAACGTATTGCAGTTAATTCGCCATTGCCGGAAGTTTTATATGCAACTGTTAATTTAATCGAGTCGCAATTCCCGAGATGCATGTGCTGCATCATGCTCATCAGCAGTGACGGAATGCATTTGTGTAAAGGTGCAGCGGTCAGGCTACCCAGTGCTTATATGCAGATTCTGGATGGTGCAGAAATCGGCAGCAATAAGGGCTCTTGCGGCACTGCTGCTTATGAGAGGCGCAGGGTTATTGTTGCTGATATCGAACATGACCCGCTGTGGGATCACTACCGGGCAGATGCTATGCAATATGGGCTGCGGGCCTGCTGGTCATCGCCCATTCTGTCAAGCGCGCACGTGGTGATAGGCACGATTGCCATTTATCATCAGGAGCCATACATTCCGGTGGATGAAGAGCTGGAATTGGTGGATGCATGCTCGCATATTCTGGGCATTGCGATTGAGCGCCATAATTCGCAGGAGCATCTGAGGTTGCTGGAAAGCGGGATCTCAAGGCTGAATGACATTGTGATGATTACAGAGTCAGTGTCGGCTGATGATCAGGGCCATCGGATCATATTTGTCAATGAAGCATTCGAGCGAATCACCGGTTACAGCCATGATGATGTGATGGGCAAATCGTCAAGTATTCTATATGGAAGGAATACGCAGAAAGAAGAGCTGGTTAAAATTAGCCAGTCTCTTAAAGACAGAATGCCTGTGCATACTGAAGTGATTCATTATAAGAAGTCAGGTGAGGAAATCTGGCTGGAACTGGATATTGTTCCAATTAGCGATGAGGTAGGCCTCAATACACATTGGGTAGCGGTAATGCGTGACATTACGCAGCGTAAGCAAACCGAGATGAAAATCCAGCAGCTTGCGTTCTATGATGCAATGACCGGTCTGCCAAATCGACAGTTACTGATCGACAGGCTCAAGCAGCGTTTAAGTTCTAGTTTACGCAGTCATCACTCAGGCGCCGTGTTATTTATCGATCTTGATAATTTTAAATCGCTCAATGACACCCATGGTCATGATGTGGGCGATATGCTGCTGGTTGAAGTGGCACGCCGTATTGTTGAATGTGTGCGCAACAGTGACACAGTGGGACGACTCGGCGGAGACGAGTTTGTTGTCATTATCAACGAGCTGGATGAAAACCTTAGGGATGCAGCAGTGCAGACCAGCACCGTATGTGAAAAGATTTTATTGAGCTTTAAAGCGCCCTTCCTGCTCAACGGTTATATACACCACACAACACCAAGCATAGGCGTTACGCTGTTTAACCATGAGCTGCCGGCATCGGTAGATGAGCTGTTAAAACGTGCAGATCTCGCCATGTATAAAGCAAAGGATTCCGGACGCAATACGTTCCGCTTCTATGATCCGCAGATGGAGGCACTAGTGCGTGAACGCGTTGCATTAGAGGCAGATTTGCATTTGGGCATACTGTATGAGCAGTTTGTATTGTATTTCCAGCCCCAGTTAAATCAGGAGCGCCGTATTGTCGGTGCGGAGGCCTTAATTCGCTGGAATCATCCGCATCGTGGCCTGGTGATGCCGGGGAATTTTATACAAATGGCAGAGGACTCCGGGCTGATTCTGCAGATTGGTCATTGGGTGTTGACCACAGCATGCAAACAGCTGCTGTTATGGGCTAATCATCCGCATACTGCGGATCTGGTGCTTTCCGTGAATGTAAGCCCCCGTCAGTATTTACAGGCAGATTTTGTAGATCAGGTCATACAGCTCATCAATCAAACTGGTGTAGACCCGTCTAAACTGAAGCTGGAGCTGACGGAGACAATGCTGATTGAAAATATCGAAGATATAATCGCCAAAATGACGTTGATCAAGGCAAGAGGTGTTGGTTTCTCGCTGGACGACTTCGGTACCGGCTATTCTTCACTATCTTATCTCAAGCGTTTACCTTTGGATCAACTGAAGATCGACCAGTCATTCGTGCAAGACATCATGGTCGATAGTAACGATGCCAGTATTGTGAATACGATCATTGCCCTGGGCCTCAGCCTGAGGTTGGAAGTGCTTGCCGAAGGCGTCGAAACTGAGGAGCAGATGCAGATGCTCCTCAGCCATGGCTGCCAGGCATTCCAGGGCTATTTATTCAGCAAGCCGGTGCCGATTGATGAGTTTGAATTCATACTTGCAAGTGATCGCTTTGAAGTTATCAGTGCAGATGGCTCTATTCAAGCTTAGGCTGCGCTTATCGTGTGGCATCAATAAATAATATCGATAAATCCTGAATATTTAAAATGTACTTTACCTTATAATTTAACAGTGTTAAATTAACATCGTTAACTTTAAAATTCCTGCTATGCCACCTAGAATAAAATCAGAACAAGACCGTGAAAAATTACGTGCCAGCATATTGGATGCGGCGCGCATGTTGTTCGTGGAGCGCGGTATTGACGCAGTATCAATGCGTGAGATTGCCAAAAAAATCAATTATTCAGCAACCACTTTATATCATCACTTCGCCGATAAAGAAGCCTTGTTGCAGGCGGTGTGTGATGAGGACTTTCTGAAGCTGGCAGGCGGTATGCATGCGGTTATGCAGCTGCCGGATCTGATTGCGCGTATTCAGGCTTTGGGTAAAGGCTATGCAATGTTCGCATTGCAGCACCCTAATCATTACCGCCTGATGTTCATGACGCCGCGTGCGCCATGTAATCCGGATACCACCAAAATACAGCAGGGTAATACTGAGCAGGATGCTTATGCGCAGCTAAAGCATGTGGTGCAGGAAGCATTTGAGGCGCATTTGTTCAGGGCAGATCTTACCGACTCAGAGTTGATCGCGCAGACTATATGGGCTGGCATACATGGTGTATGTTCTCTGCAAATTGCGCTAGGGCAAGAAGGCTGGATACAGTGGGCAGATATAGAAGCACGGCTGCAATTGATGCAAAGCGTTATGTTGCAGGGCTTGTTGCGACATCCTGTTTCTGTTGTATGAAAATCGGATAATAAAAATTATGAATGAGTGCGCACCATGAAAATCAGACTATTGTTGGCAGTATCTTTGCTTTTAGTCGCGGGCTGCGATAAGCCTGCCGAGCCTGCTGCGCCGCCGCGCCCTACCTTGGTCATGGTTGTGGGTGATTCTGGTGCCCTGGATTCCATGGTGCTGGTAGGTGAAGTAAAGCCACGTTATGAGGCTAGCCAGAGTTTCAGAATCAGCGGCAAAATCATAGAGCGCAAGGTTGATGTGGGCGCGCAAGTGAAAAAAGGCCAGCTCATTGCGAGGCTGGATGCTGCGGATGTTAATTTAAATGCTGCTGCCGCAATGGCGGATGTGCGTTCGGCAGAGGCCAGCCATGCGCTAGCGGTGGCGGAACTGGAGCGGCAACGCCAGTTATTTGCCAGGAAATTTATTTCGGCTTCGGCGCTGGATATTCGTGAGGCCGCACTGAAAACATCAGCAGCCAGGCTGGCGCAGGTAAAAGCACAGGCCAATGTCTCAGGCAACCAGACACGCTACGCTAACCTGTATGCTGACCGCGACGGTGTCATCACTATGATCCGTGCCGAGCCCGGTCAGGTCGTGGAAGTTGGTGAAGCTGTGGTGCAGATTGCAAACCTTAAAGAAACGGAAGTGCTGGTTGCAGTGCCGGAGTCACGCATGGCCGAGGTCAAGCCGGGCATGCCAGTCACCGTCAAAATGTGGGCTAATCCCAATAAAGCCTATGCCGGACACGTGCGTGAAGTTGCACCGGCAGCGGATTCGGCAACGCGCGCTTTTAACGTAAAAGTAAGTGTGGTTGATGCGGATGATATGGTGAAGCTTGGCATGACAGCAGGGGTGAAATTTAACCAGCAGCAGGCACAGCAATCGCAGCAGTTGTTGATACCACTGGCCGCGCTGACTGAGCGCAATGGCAAAAAACTGGTATGGGTGATCGATACAGAAAATAAAGCACAACCGCGCGAAGTTAGCGCTGGCGAGTATTCTGAGCAGGGCGTCATGATTACCGACGGTTTGCTACCAGGTGAAAAAGTCGCGATTGCGGGTGTGCATACGCTGGTTAAAGGTCAGCAGGTTAAACCTGTGGCAGGTGTAGCGCCATGAACGATTTAAATGCCGCCGGTGAAACCCAAGTGCCGGTAAATGATGCAGGCGAACGATTTAATTTATCTAACTGGGCATTAAAACATCAGGCACTGGTGCTGTATTTTATGCTGGTACTGCTGATCGCCGGCGCGCTTGCGTATACCAAACTAGGGCAGTCTGAAGATCCGCCGTTTACCTTCAAGGTGATGCTGGTACGCACCAGTTGGCCGGGTGCCAGTGCGCAGGAAGTTGAGCAGCAAGTCACCGATAAGCTGGAAAAGAAAATTCAGGAAGTACCGCACCTCGATTATTCCAGCAGTTATTCGCGCCCAGGTGAGTCGATGATTTTTATCGTGGCGAAAGACGATACTTTTTCAGAAGATATCCCGGAGGTCTGGTATCAGGTACGTAAAAAGGTAGGCGATATTCGCCATACCCTGCCGCAAGGCATTGAAAGCCTGACATTCAATGATGAGTTCAGCGATGTATACGGCACCATGTATGCACTCACTGGCGATGGTTTTGATAACGCAGCATTGAAGAAACAGGCGGAACTGATTCGTACCGAGCTGCTGAAAATAAAAGATGTGGCCAAAGTAGAGTTTTTTGGCGAGCAGAAGCAGCGTATTTTTATTGAAGTATCCAATGCCAAACTCGCCACTTTGGGTATCAGCGCCAATACGCTGATCAGCTTATTGCAGACGCAGAATGCAGTGGTTAAAAGCGGCAGTTATGACTCGAGTGCCGAGCATATACGCATTGCGGTATCCGGGCGTTATGACACTCTGGAAGACCTGCGTAATATTCGCCTGCGCGCCAATCAGCAGGATTTTCGCCTGAATGATGTAGCGCGGGTGTACCGCGGCTATGAAGATCCGCCGCGCAGTACTATCCGTTTTGAAGGGCAGCAGACCTTGCTGCTGGGCGTGAGTATGAAAGAGGGCGGCGATGTGATTGCACTGGGTCGCGCCTTGGATGAGGTCACCACTCGCGTCAAGCAGCAACTGCTGGTTGGGCTGGAGTTGCATAGTGTCACTTCACAGCCAAAAATCGTAGCGAATTCTGTCAATGATTTTGTAAAGTCACTGGCAGAAGCGTTGGTCATTGTGCTCGGCGTGAGCCTGCTTTCATTAGGCTGGCGCAGCGGCATAGTAGTGGCGATCACGATTCCGGTGGTGCTGGCAGCAACGTTTCTGGTTATGAGCCTGCTGGATATCGGCCTGCATAAAATTTCTCTTGGCGCTTTGATATTGGCTCTGGGTTTGCTGGTGGATGACGCGATTATCGCGGTGGAAATGATGGCTTCGAAAATGGAGCAAGGCTGGGATAGAGTCAGAGCCGCGTCTTTTGCTTACACATCAACCGCTATGCCTATGCTGACAGGCACATTGGTGACGGTGGCAGGATTTTTACCGATTGCAACCGCAGCATCATCTACGGGTGAATATACACGTTCAATTTTTCAGGTGTCTGCCATTGCGCTGGTGATCTCATGGTTTGCCGCGGTAATATTTGTGCCCTACTTAGGCTACCATTTGCTGCCGGATTACATGAATGCGCCAACAAATAAACCTTCAAGATTGAAAGCTTTACTGTACAGGCGATTCGGCAAGACACAGCAGAAAATGCAGGCAGACAGTATTGAGCACCATCATCACGATATTTATAACACGGCGTTTTACCGTACGTTTCGCGCAGTAGTGACTGCATGCGTACGCTACCGCAAAACCGTGATTGCCGTGACTTTGGCTTTATTCGTGATTTCCATTGCAGGTTTTGGCAAGGTGCAACAGCAGTTCTTCCCAGATTCAACGCGGCTGGAACTGATTGTGGACTTGCGCATGACAGAAGGTGCCTCATACGCCGCAACCAATGCCGAGGCGCAGAAGCTTGAAAAATGGCTACAGCAGTGGAATGCAAAAAATCAGGGCATAGAAAACTTTGTCGCTTATATTGGTACTGGTGGTCCGCGCTTTTATTTGCCATTGGATATCCAGTTACCGCACCGTGGTTTCGGCCAGTTTGTGATTTTGAGTAAAAGTTTGCAGGCGCGTGAAGCGTTGCGTAATGACTTGCTGCATCTGTTTGCTAATGATTACCCTGCGTTACGTGCCTCAGTGTTGCGTTTGGAAAATGGCCCGCCGGTCGGTTTCCCGGTGCAGTTCAGGGTATCTGGTACCAATATTCCGCTGATTCGCGACATTTCGCATCAGATTGCCGACATCATGCGCGAGAATAAAAATCTGGTGAATGTGCAGTTGGGGTGGGAAGAGCCGACTAAAGTCATTCATGTGGAAGTCGATCAGGCCAAAGCGCGTCTGCTGGGCGTGAGTTCAGTCGATGTAGCGAACATCATCAGCGGTGCGATGAATGAGCTATATATCACTGAATTCAGAGAAGGTAACGAACGTATCGACCTGGTTGCGCGCGGCACCGAAATTGAGCGTACCCACTTATCGCATTTGGCTGATTTAACCATGAATACGTCATCCGGCGTGAGTGTGCCAATATCGCAATTTGCAACGATAACGTCTGACTTTGAAGAGGGCGTAATCTGGCGCCGCGACCGCGAGCCATCCATTACGGTACGTGCAAACCTCCAGGGCAGCCTGCAGGCGCCGGTGGTGTCGCAGCAGATAGAAGATAAATTGGGTGCAATCAAAGCCGGTTTGCCATTGGGCGTAACGCTGGAAACCGGCGGTGCAGTTGAAGAGTCTGCCAAAGGTGGCGCATCAGTGGCCGCCGGCGTGCCTTTGTTCCTGATCGCGGTACTGACGATACTCATGGTGCAACTGCAAAGTTTCTCGCGCGTATTTTTAGTGCTGCTGACTGCACCTTTAGGTTTAATCGGTGTCACACTCGCGTTGCTATTGTTTGATAAGCCTTTTGGCTTTGTAGCGATGCTGGGCACGATTGCATTGTCTGGCATGATTATGCGTAACTCGGTGATTCTGGTAGACCAGATTGATCAGGACAAAGCCTCGGGCATGGCGGAGTGGCAGGCTGTGGTTGAGTCTACGATTCGCCGCTTCCGGCCGATTGTGCTGACGGCAGCTGCGGCAATACTGGCCATGATTCCGCTCACTAGAAGCGTGTTTTTTGGCCCGATGGCTGTGGCGATTATGGGCGGGCTGGCGATTGCAACCTTGCTGACGGTACTGTTTTTGCCTGCATTGTATGCGGCGTGGTTTAGAGTGCGAATACCCCCGGCACTACTATAAACGCACTTTTTGGGCGCATTGCTGCGTTGCGCGGTACTCTAAATCCTCATGTACTTCGTGTACATTCCGGTTTCTGCGTTCCGTGCGCCTTGCACTGCATCCCAAACTTTGCATTTATAGAAGTGCCTTCAAGTAGTTGATGCCGGTAGTTGCGTTATAATTATGCAAAGTAAAATATATTAAGAGTGATGAAAATGACACAGACAGTAACACATGCAGAGTTTAATACACGCGAAGCCCGATTTAACATGATTGAACAGCAGATTCGCACTTGGGATGTGCTGGACCCGGTTGTACTGGCTGTTCTGGATAGAGTGCCACGCGAGAATTTTGTGGCGGAGTCACAAAAAGGTCTGGCGTTTGCTGATATCGAATTGCCGATAGGCAATGGCCATAACATGCTGTCACCGAAAGTCGAAGGCCGCATCCTGCAGGCAGTTGGTGTTAAAAAAACAGACAAAGTATTGCTGGTCGGTACCGGCAGCGGTTATCTGACAGCGCTGTTGGCAACGCTGGCAGACCATGTGCACGCGGTGGAAATTCATCCTGAGCTGTCAGCAACGGCGCAAGCACGTTTGCAAAAACAGAATATCCACAACGTGACTTTACATGTGGCAGATGCTGCAAACGGATATGAGCCCGAAGCGCCATATGATGTCATCGTGTTTACAGGCTCCCTGCCATTACGTCCGGTTGCTGCTGAAAAAATGCTCAATGTCGGCGGCCGTTTGTTTGCTGTAATCGGTGAAATGCCGATTATGGAAGCCACTTTGACGCAGCGCGTCAGTGCAGATGCATTCCGTCATGAAGCAATTTTTGAAACTTGTCTGCCGCCGCTTGATAATGCGCCACAGGCTGAGAAATTCGAGTTCTGATTCAATCATGCTTAAACATCTAGCCACATCTATCACGTTATTGCTGGTACTGACCGCGCAGGTGCAGGCAGATGAAAGCGCATATTCTTTAATTGATATCTACCAGCAGGCACTGTCGCATGACCCTACGCTGGCGTCAGCGTTAAGCGCTAACCAGGCCGCGCAGGAAATTATCGAGCAGGGCAAAGCCTTATATCGGCCATCGGTTAATTTCAATGCAGATGCCAATAAGCTATATACCGATATTCGCTATATAGGCGTGAACAGAGACCCGAGCACGGCAAATTTTGAAACCTATAAATACGGCGTAGACGTAAGGCAGCCAATTTATAGAAAACAAAATCTGGTGCAGATGGACCAAAGTAAAACGCAGGTGAGCCAGGCGGATAAGCAGCTGCATTTGAGTCAGCAGCAGCTGATTTTGCGTGTGACGCAGGCGTATTTTGATGTGCTGATTGCACAGGATAAAATCGACCTGATCGCCGCGCAAAAGTTGGCGATATTGAGCCAGCTTGAGCAGGCAAAGGCAAACTTTGAGGTAGGTACTTCTACGATTACCGATGTGAATGAATCACAAGCACGTTTTGATCTGGTGCTGGCTCAGGAAATCGCCAATATCAATGAACTGCAGATTGCGAAGCACGCCTTGCAGTCGCTTACCGGCAAACCCCCGCAAAAACTTGCTACAGTAAAAGCTGACCTAAAAACTGCTCAGCTGGAGCAGGGCATGGATAAGTGGCTCGAAGTTGCGACGGTTAACAATCTTAATATCCAGATTCAGCAAGATGCAGCCAAGTTTGCAGAGCAGGAAATACAACGCTTGAATGCGGCGCATTTGCCAACACTGGATGCTGTAGCAAGCTACACTGATAGTTACGCAAATGGCAGTGCCTCGGCTTTTGGCTCCGGTAATGACCTGCAGACTGCAGTCATCGGCCTGCAATTGCAAATCCCGATTTATCAGGGCGGAGCAACCAGTTCGCGTGTGCGACAGGCGGTATTGAATCATCAGAAAGCACAAGATGATGTGAATATTGCACGTAGCAGCACCGAGCTGGAAACGCAGCGTGCCTACCTCAATTTAAGTACCAGCATTGCACAGGTAAAAGCTTTTGAGCAGGCGCTGATTTCCAGCCAGTCTCAGGTAGATTCAACCAGGCTGGGTTACGAGGTCGGCGTGCGTACCAGTGTTGATGTACTCAATGCAGAACAGCAGTTTTTCCTCGCTAAACGTGATTTGCTGCAATCGCGCTACAACTATCTGGTCAATATCATTCGTCTCAAATCAATTTCGGGCGTAGTGGCAGAGGCTGATCTTGTCGATATTAATCAGCAACTGGTGCCTGCAGTCGGCGCAAAATAGACGAAACAGCATGTATGAGCACACCTCTTAAAGCAGACGTCACCCTTAGCCAGTTTGTGATCGTAGATGTGCAAGGTCGGCTGGCAACAGTGATGCCTGCCGACGCAATGCAGGCGGTGCTTAAAAATTGCGGCATACTTGCCCAAACTGCTCAATTGCTAGGTGTGGCAATGATCGTGACCGAGCAGTATCCTAAAGGCTTGGGGCATACCGCTCCTGAGTTATCGGCATTGATCCCGAATATACATCCGGTCGAAAAAACCGCATTTTCCTGTCTGGCTGAATCCAAATTCACGCGTCAGCTTACCCGCGACCATTCGCAGATTATTCTCTCCGGCATGGAAGCGCATATCTGTATTCTGCAAACTGCACTAGACCTTGTAGCAGCAGGTAAACAAGTTTTTGTTGTGGAAGATGCCGTGATTTCGCGTAACCCTGCCAACAAGGCTAATGCCTTGGCCAGAATGCGTGATGTGGGCTGTGTGATTACCAATACCGAATCGGTGGTGTTTGAATGGCTGGGAGCTGCTGAAGGTGAAGTGTTCAAGACAGTCAGTAAACTCATTCGCTAGCGTATTGTATTCAGGTCTATAGCCATGCGCATGACGTGGACCAGACTCGTATTTATTTTCCTGATAGGTTACGGTGCCTTTCATTATCTTACGCAGCGTGAAATCGAGCATGGCCCCGGCGTGCTGGTGGCAGAAGAGCCTTACCAAGGCGCTGCCGGTTCTGCGGCAGAGCAAACCATCAACGGTTTTCAGATCACGCCTCTGGCATCGTTCAGTATTCGCGCACGCGTGCTCGCCAGCAAAGGCTATCATTTCGGGCGTGAGGCAGATTTATCTCCAGTCGATTTAGCATTGGGCTGGGGGCGTATGTCGGATGAAGATGTGCTCAAAGATATCAGCATCAGCCAGAGCAGTCGTTTTTATTACTGGCATGTAAATCACTTTCCTATCCCGCGTGAAGAAATTCAATCGCATAGTGCCAATATGCATCTGATTCCGGCAGATGCCAACGTTAAAAAGACCCTGCAAAATATCCGGGTGGGCAATGTGGTGCGCTTGCAAGGGTATTTGGTAGAAGCTAAAACAGCTGATGGCTGGCGCTGGAAAAGCTCACTTACGCGCGAAGACACCGGTGGCGGTGCCTGCGAACTGGTGCTGGTGCAAAGTGTGGAAGTTTTATAGCGCTTATAGATATTGGTTCAGCAAACTCAGCGTACGTTCTGTAGCACCGCGGCTTTCATTGCTAAAGCGCAATGCAGCAGCACTCATGGCATTTTGTTTGCCGGCGTCGGCAAATAGCGTTTGCAAATGCCGCGCTAAATCGCTGCTGTCTTGTACACGCAGCGCAGCACCGGCGGCGATTGCCATTTCTGTAGCCTGCTCAAAATTAAAAGTGTGCGGCCCAATCAGTACTGGTTTACCCATGCTGCAAGCTTCAATCAGGTTTTGCCCGCCTAGCGGCAGCAGGCTGCCACCGACAAAGGCAATATCGCAACTGGCGTAGTAAGTAAACATTTCACCCATGGAATCGCCGAGTACAAAAGACGTCTGCGCATTCACGACTGTATCGTTGCCCAGTGATGAGCGCCTTGCAAAGCCGGATGTATTTTTCTTGAGCAATTCCGCTACTGCATCAAAGCGCTGCGGGTGGCGCGGTACGATAATCGTAAGCAGGTTCGGAATGTCGGCTTCAGCAACTGCATCAAGAATGAGTTCTTCTTCACCCTCTCTGGTGCTGGCTGCCAGAAAAACCGGCCATTCCTTGCCAAGTAGATTTCTTAATGCCTGCCCTTTAGTCGCGGCATCGTCATGTGGCGCAACATCAAACTTTATATTACCGATGATGCTGACGTTATTTGCACCTAAATTCTGCAAACGTGCTGCGTCTTGTGGCGTTTGTGCGGCGATAGCAGTCAGGCCTTGCAGACCTTGCCGTGCAACTTTTCCGAGTTTAAGATAACCCTGAGCGGACTTTTCTGACAAACGTGCATTCGCAAGTAACAGCGGTATTTTGTGCTGCTGACAGCTGGCGATTAAATTAAACCATAGCTCAGTCTCCATGAGCAGGCCGATCACCGGTTTAAAGTGCTTTAAAAAGCGGTTAACCGCAAACGGCAGGTCGTAAGGCAGGTAGGCTCTGCTTACGTTGCCCCCAAACAGCTGCTCACTGGTTGCGCGGCCGGTTGGCGTGGTATGTGTCAGTAAAATTAAATACTCGGGGTGTTGTGCCAATAGCGCCTTGACTAATGGCTCAGCTGCGCGTGTTTCACCTACTGATACGCAATGCAGCCAGATAACCGGTTTGTGTGGTTTGATCTTGTAGAATCCGTAGCGTTCTTGCCAATGCTCCAGATACTCTGGTTGTTTTCTTGCGCGCCATAATAACTTGAGTGGCGTGAATGGCAGCAGCAGATAAAGCAGAAATGTATAAACGTTACGTGACATGATGTCATTTTCGCACATATTATTTTAGGCTGAACAGCTGATTTTATCTGGTAAGGCTACTTAAGTATTATTTTTTGCCAAGCGCATAATCAACCCCAGTGCGGCATAGCATAAAGGCAATAGAAAATTAACATTGATTAACAAAATTTAGTTAAAAAAATATCTTGACCTACCACTACTAAATGATTAAATTACCAAAAAAACACAATATGTTGTGGTTAAGCCAAGGTTTCTATCACTAGGGAATAAACGTTTAGCCCATAGTGCTTTACTAATGTAACTGTTAATAATACGGGTTGAAGTCATTGTTTATTCATGACTTCGAGCCAATCAAAAAGGGGTTAATCCATGCTAAAAGCCGTTGATACTGCCAAGAACTCAAGTGCAGATGTTGAAAAAGAAATACCAATCCAACCGGTTTCACTTGATATCTGGGATAAAAAGTATCGCCTTAAATCAAAGCAAGGCGACAACGTTGATGCAGACATGGATGCTTCGTACTCGCGTGTTGCACGTGCACTGGCTGATGTAGAAACAACAGAAGAAAAACGTGCCGAGTGGCATGAGAAATTTTTATGGGCGTTGCGTCGCGGTGCAATTCCGGCTGGCCGTATTACCTCTAACGCGGGTGCCTTGGAACACAAACCAGCAACTTCAACCATTAACTGTACAGTATCCGGCGTGATCTCAGACAGCATGGATGACATCTTAGGCAAGGTGCATGAAGCAGGTTTAACCTTAAAAGCAGGTTGCGGTATTGGTTATGAGTTTTCAACGCTGCGACCAAAAGGCGCCTTTGTAGCAGGTGCCGGTGCCTATACCAGCGGCCCGCTATCTTTCATGGATATCTATGACAAGATGTGCTTCACCGTATCCAGCGCCGGTGGCCGCCGCGGTGCGCAGATGGCAACGTTTGATATCTCTCACCCTGATGTGACAGACTTTATTAAAGCCAAGCGTGAAAATGGCCGTTTGCGTCAGTTCAACCTGTCATGCCTGATCACTAAAGAATTCATGGAAGCAGTAAAAGCCGATGCCGAGTGGAAACTGGCATTCCCGGTGACAGAAAAAGAAGCCATCATTGATAACCTGAATGTGAATGATGACAGCCAGGTAGTATGGCGCGAGTGGCCGATCAAAGGCAAATACCTGACCAAAACTGAAGGTAAAGACGCCGGTAAAGTAGCCTGCCGCGTGTATAAAACCATCAAAGCACGCCGTTTGTGGGATGTGATCATGTCCAGCACTTACGATTTTGCTGAGCCAGGTTTTATCCTGATCGACCGCGTCAATGAAATGAACAACAACTGGTTCTGCGAAAATATCCGTGCCACCAACCCATGCGGCGAACAGCCACTGCCACCTTACGGTGCTTGCCTGTTAGGCTCAATTAACCTGACCCGTTTTGTGAAAAAACCATTCACAGACGAAGCTTACTTCGACTGGAAAGAATACCGCGAAGTGGTAGCGATCTTCACGCGTATGCTGGATAACGTCGTCGAAATCAACGGTTTGCCGCTGCAGCAGCAACGTGACGAGATTATGCGTAAACGCCGTCACGGTATGGGTTATTTAGGCTTAGGCTCATCACTCACCATGATGAAACTGAAATACGGTGAAGAGGAGTCAATCAAATTCACTGAAGAAGTGACCCGCGTGATGGCAGAAGAAGGCTGGAACGTAGGCGTGCAACTGGCTGAAGAAAAAGGCCCGGCACCAATCATGGATGAGAAATTCGAAGTGACGGCAGATATGCTGGCAAAACGCCCTGAAATGGCGGCGGACGGTATTAAAGTCGGCCAGAAAATTGCCGGTAAAGTAT